>OFSC01000357.1_pt1 | contig 38849 bp, 42 predicted proteins | sample 1543201 | NCBI WGS metagenome assembly OFSC01 (sample SAMN04209228, study PRJEB22552) | human gut metagenome | biome: gut; material: feces | host: Homo sapiens | place: USA: Oklahoma
TATGTGGGCTATTTTTCTTTTGGAAAGGAGCCAAAGGCGAACTTTCCTATAAAGTGAAAAACAAGGCAGCGAACCTATTTATGGTCCACTGCCTCTTTCCTTTACATATGCTGTAACTGGTTTATAATGTATTCCGTTCTGCGGATAGCTTCTTCCACCTGATGTCTGGCATTATTGATTCGATCCTGCACCATCCAATCCACAACAAATCCATCAAAAAAGTAATCTGCAAAGGATAAGAAATCTCCAGTATTGATGTTCAGATTACAAGCCATGTTCACATCATTTAATTCCCTACTGAAATTACGAAGATCATATTTCGCCTGTTCCATATTTTGTCTGGCCTTATCCATCTTGGAGTGTTTCAACATCGTAGAAAAGAATCCACCGCCAAACATATCCACCAAGCCCCAATTTTTTGCACTGTTCAAGTTTTCTTTTGCTGTCCGAAGACTACTTAACGCACGTTGTCCTGCTTCAATCGCTTCTCGTTTCTCTTTTTCTATATCATATCCCATAATTTCTTCCCTCCTCGTATTTTTATGAGTTAGATGATATAAGTGCAATGATTCCGCCGATGATCAACAATGGAAATGCAATATAAATCAATCCGCCAACAACCATTCCTATCAAAATCACCGGGAAAAATACAACTGTACAGAGCAGCTTTAAGATTCCCCAGGATGCTTTTACACCAAATATAAAAAATTTTCCAACAAACCAGATCATGCATATAGCAAATAGTAATGATAACATATTCTACTCCTTCTGACTCCTGTTATGATTTGAATCCTTCATTTTTTGATTGTTTACTTGATATAAACTCAGATGTATTTCTCACACCGATTTTACTACTGAATTCTGGCTTCTTCTCTATTTTTTCAATTATCCGAATTAACCTTATTCTCCGTGCTGTATCCATCTGCTCACCTCATTCTAACAGTTCTGCCTTTTGATATTGTCAGTATAGCCGGACAACTTTTCAAAATATACACCTAATACAAAGAATTGAACATATGTAATTCTCAATTTTCGAGGAATATTAAAAAAGACCCAGAGGAAATTATTCCCTTCTGTAATTACTGCTATATTTGACATGCTTCCTCCTAAAGATAACAATTTGTCCTTTCATAGATATTTTCTCGACCTTATACCCATATTCCGTAAGCTCTTTTTTCTGGGTTTTGAGCATGCGGTAATAATAATACCGGATTGTTTACACGCCGTGTCGACAATTTCAGGAAAGGTTTTATAAAACTTAAGACAATGATATAAATTGCTTCTATCATATCCCTTTCCATATCGCTGAGTCAGTTCTTTAGAAATTTTCTTTATTACTCCTAACCCATACTCCGAGCGTTCATCTCCAATAGAATCCGGCACATAAAGATTTGCCTTTACACTGGCTTTTCCGTCTCTTGGAATCTCAATACGTTCCCCTATGAGTTCACTGTCATTTTCCATTTTTGTGGAAGTTCACGAAACTTCATATATCCTCCTATATCTGACTCCATTATTTTTAATATTGAGCGACTGGAAAAATAGAGTTCTCCTCCATCAATCCCGATTGAACATTGAACCCTGAGGCCTTAATTAGTCTTATCAGATTTGTTAAAGTCCCAGAGCTGTTTTTTTGCATTTATAGAAAAAGGTATTTTTTCATGAATATATACAATTTTTATCATATCGTGCTCAACAAACCTTAAAAACCGTATCTCCTAATCATATATATACATATCTTTTGTATCAGCTAACCAATAAAGATAAATTGTAACTCCAATCATTGAAATTGATAATATTATCATTAGAATTATTAGCCCTATATCTTTAACATAATTCCACATCTCTATCTTTTTCATTTGCTTAATAGGCATATATTTTTTTTGACCACATTGTAAATCATAAGCTAAATTGTATTTATTTATTATATTCTTTTGATCTTTTAAATATCTAATTTTTTTTCCTTTTGTTATCATTTGAAGGTCTTTCTTTGAAATACCAGGATATTCATCCCACTCCCCTTCTTTTCTCAATATACAAATCTCATCACCATTTTGAACTTTTATAAATTTAAGAATTTTTCCATTTGAAATTTCTTTTCCATCTTGAACTTTTTCTATTACCCCCTCTCTTTTATGACATTGTGTTTCATCTATTCTGTAATTCCATGATTCCTTCGAAATTTTCACAACATACGCTACAATAATTATTGAAAAAATAGATAAAATAAACGCAAGAGAAAATGAACGTTTCCCCCATTTTTCCATCCTAAAAAATTTCATGTTCCCAACCTCCCATTATAATTTATTATCTGTCTTATATAATAAACGCATCGTTTACACGACAAGTAAGAAATCATGGAAAATGACAGATGAAACCCCATACAATATTGGCTTAGATGACGCGATTTGGTTCACGTATTAATTGATACTGCTGGTTTAATCTCTTAATCTCTTTTTTCATCTCCACCACTACTTCATCCGGCTTTAAGATTCTGACTTGTTCTCCTAATGAAAATACCCATCCTAGGAACTGCCGGCTGATATGGACATCTACATTCACAGTAAAATACTGTTCATCTTCTGGAATCATCATGATATCTTTTCCAAATCTATCAATGATAACCCCTGCCAATGAATTATGGACCAGTAATTTTACTGTTTGTTCTTTGCCACCAAACATTCCAAAACTTTTCTTTGCATAATCGGCCATATCAAGCTTCTGAAAATGCTCTTTTCCTTCTCTTTCTTCTTTTGACATCTGAATCCTTAATATCTTATCTACCCTGTAATGTTTGATCTTGCCAGCTTTTGAATCAAATCCTACCAAATAATAATTCTCATCATCCCAAGACAATCCCCATGGACTAATGAGATACCATGCTCCGTTGTGTCGAAGCTCCATTTCCTTTTTTACATTCCATTGATAATATTGAAATTTGATCTTTTTATTCTCCGTGATCGCATTATGAATTGCATCTACCGTATAATATATACTTTCATTCATTGTCTTAATTCGCCCCGATACATAGACTTGTCTCTGCAGCTTCTGGGCATCGTACTTGCTGACCATCTTTTCTAATTTCTTGATCAATGCATTCGTCTTTCTCTCTGTGATAAACTTTGATGACTGGATCGCTTCTACCAGAAGTTTTAATTCTGGTAATTCAAAATTCCTTCCGATTACATGATAATGATATCCGCTTCCAATTCGTTCTCCATCTATCTCAATTCCTAATTCCTCAAGATCTTTAAGATCCGCATAAATACTCTTGCGGTCAGCTGTAATTTCATATTCTGCCAAAGCCGACATGATCTCTGGCATTGTGATGTAATGTTCTTCATCTGTTTGTTCTAACATGATCTGTGCGAGGCGGTATAATTTAAACTTCTGATTCTTTCCTTTTGGCATGGCAGCTTTTCTCCTTACTATGATGCGTTTTAAGATAATATAATTATAGCATACATCATAGTATTCTTGTTGCTTCTGCCCTTTGTTTTACTCTTCAATCTGTCTTAATGCTTCCAAAATCTTCTCTTCTGTTACCATATCTTGTTTTACTGTAACTGCTTTATGTTCTGGTTCTAACTCTGATAAAAGTTTCTTTTTTTTCTTCTTGCTTAATCTACATAGTACTCCTGTTGATGTTACCATTACAACCTTCGCTTTTGCCTTGTCATCGATCCTGTCGTAAATCCTTCCTGCACTCATACTGTCTCCTATGATCGTATACGGACTATTCGCTACATATCCAATCTTCCCCATCCCCTTCATCTTTACCTGAATTGCTTCTTTGTCATACTCATTGTCTGGCTCTTTTTCCAGAATTATCTTCATACCTTTTTCCAAAAAATCTGAACCATAATAATGTTTTGTTCCTGTTAATGTAAAATATGTCTTTGCCATATAAAACTTCCCTTTCTGTACATTACATGGACTTTGCAGTAAAATTCACCTCATGCAAAATTTGTATCCTATTAAAAATCATATTCATCTGGATCAAGTCCTGCATCTTCCAACGTTTCTCTTCGTTCTTCCGGATCCATGAATTCTAATTCTTCCGGGTCCAATCCTGACATCTCAAGTTCTGTCCTGTCGTAATCAGCAGATCCACTGGAATATTGATATGCATCGGATTCTGATTTCTTCTTATCGTCTTCCATCATGTTATTAATAAACTGTCTCTTTGCTGCTCTTTCAAAAAATCCAAGCTTCCCATCGTGATCAAAGTCAAACATATTATCCAATAAACCTTTCATTGTCAGTTCCTCCTTCTTGAATACTTTATCTCTTTGATGATTATAGTTTATTACATATGGTGGGTTATAAAAATACCAGCACTTCTCTTTTTCTATAGAATAAGGGATGAGATATCCTATAAAAACACCTCATCCTTTATAAATCTCTTATTTTTAATTTTATCGATCCATACCAAACATTGCGATCACTCCAAAGATGAGCAATAATGGAAATGCAAGTTTCACAAGTCCAACAACCAACATTCCAAGCAAGATCACTGGAAAAAATACTACCATCAAAACAAATTTAGAAATTCCCCATGCCGCTCTTATTCCAAAGAAAAATAATTTTCCAAAGATTCCAAATAAAAAGATTAAAAATAATATTGTTAACATTTTTGTGTTCCTTCTTTCTTCTAGTTAAGCTTTGCGCCTTCGGCTTTCTTATTGCCGATTCATTATAATTCTATTATAATAAATTGCAAACAAGAAATACACTTCCTTTTGATGGAAATATATATATGTATTCCTCTGATTTTGAGAAATAAGGTAGGATTTATGCAATTATTTCACTAACTATGCAGATTTAAAAAGTCAATTATTAAAGAGTTTGAAGAATATTTAAATGTATATTTTTAACTTATAAATCTAGCATCTTATAAATCTCTTCTTTTGTTTTATCTGGATTGTCCTTAATCAATTTGTAAATAGGTTCAATTTCTATTACATCTTCTTCTAATTCATCTGCAATTTGTGGTAAAGTTTTATTTTTCAAAATTAAGATTGGTGAATTTATAGCAACAGAACGTAAGCATAAAAAGCTTACACAACAACAATTAGCTGATATTTCTTGGAATTAGTAATAAGACTGTTTCAAAATGGAAATGCGGAAATGACTTGCCTGAGATTTCATTACTCTTACCTCTTTGTAAGGAGTTAGAAATCAGTGTAAATGAATTGCTTACCGGCGTGAAGTGCCTCCGTGATATAGGTTCTGGCAGGCTCGATTCCACCCATAACCTCGATGACAATCTGAATCTCCGGGTCTTCCAGAATCTCCTTCCAGCTGTCTGTAAAGAGACTGCTGTCCATCCCCTCTCTCTAAGTGTAAGTTTTCCCCCACAAGAAAAGGAGCTGCGCACCAATTAGTGCGCAGCCCCATCTCCTGCATTATTATCATTCCAAGGAATTTTCTTTTTCTACACATCCTTCAGCAGCGAAGTCAGTTTCTCTTTCCGACGCATTCCTTCCAGGAACCTATTTATCAACTCTGTCTCATTCTGAAGATATGGATCCGTTTTCATGTCGCTCAGAATTTTCTCACAGTCTAATGCTTCCTTCTGCTCTCCATAATAAATAGCGGCCGCCGTTACCAGTGCGATTTCTCTGGTGTCATCGCCATCCTTTGCCGCCAGCCGAAGCGGTGTCAGCATTCGTTCCTTCAGTCCCAGCTTCCGTTCTGCCTGTCTTGCGTTCCGGTAAATCGTGTCATAGATATCTCGGTTCTGGAACTTGGCAATGGCATTCTGAGTAAAGTTCAGCTGTACCTCATAAGGCACCCCGTATTCCTTTCCAATGATTCGGCTCAGTACTGGAAGCAAATCAGCCATCATTGCCGCAATCTCTGGGTCGTTGGCCGCCTCACCGTAGACCTCATACCCCTTATAATCTCCCAGATAAGCCACTACGGCACTCATGAAATTATAGGTATAGATTTTTCTCTGAATCAGTCCCGGGAAATCCTCCTCCCAAGGCATGCGATCCAGATGAACCTGTAGCCCCGGTACCTTACCGTCCACCGGAAGCTCCGGATAATCCTGACTGATGAGATCCAGTTTTTCTGCCTTCGGCTTCAGAGTTGTACAGAAAATCACTCCTTCACTGATGACCGCATCTACACCTTCTTCTATCAACGGTTTTTTTACATTGACACCGTTCTCACAGCAAAATACCGTAAGCTTCTCTGCTCGTTTGGAAGCTGCTTCACCGAGGAGCTCTGCGAGCTCCCCTACATGACTGGCAAAAACACTGACAAATACCACGTCTGCCTCCACCAGGGCATTCACTGCTTCCTTTTCATCCGTAGTCAGTGCTGAGTAACCACTGATGTGCTGCGGTTCCCGCTTTCCTCCAAAATAGGATACGGTATATTCTTTTTCTTTCCGGAGCTGCTCCACCAAGGCATGATCCTTATCCAAGAAAGTAATGGCATATCCATTTTCCTGCACAATCGGAGCAATAAAGCCTCGGCCGGTCTGTCCGGCTCCGATAATGACTGCTTTTTTCATTTCATCACCCTTTACTCTTTCCACCAGATACAGGAATGGTGATTCCGGTAATATAGGTAGCGTGATCAGAAATCAAATAGCAAATCAGATCTGCTGTTTCTGAGAGATGACCCGGTCTTCCCAGTGGAATCGAACTCTTGTAATTTTCAAAGAATTTCTCCGGCTTCGTATCCACTGGCCAACCTCTTCCATAAGCCTGAGCTCGATACTTTTCATCATTATTTGCTGGTGTACGATCCAAAATGTCAGGTGCCACACCCACCACACGGATACCGAAAGGACCCAATTCCTTTGCCCAGGAAATGGTGAATCCATGAATAGCCGCCTTCGTAGCAGAATAACAGCTATGTCCACGGGAGCCCATCAGACCTGCACAGGAGGACATATTGATGATAACACCCGATTTCTGCTCAAAGAGCTTTCTTGCCACAGTCTGTGTCATGATATAAGTTCCCTTTTCATTCACGCCTACCATGAAGTCAAAGTCTGCATCACTCAGCTCGTACTGAGGGCATTCCTTATAGTAATCCACCAGGATTCGCGGACGGGTTACTCCTGCATTGTTTATCAGAGCATCCACATGACCAAACTTCTTCTCTACCTGATCTACAGCCTCTTCCACAGCCGCACGGTCGCAGATATTCAGCTTGATGAACAGTGTGTCTTCATCCTCCTGATAATCTTTCGGTTCTGCCATATCAAAGATAGCCACCTTTGCGCCGCAGCCCTTCAAATCCTTTACAATAGCTTCTCCGATACCCATAGCTCCACCGGTAACAATAGCAACCTTACCGGAAAGATCAATCCATTTCTCACTCATTTTCTCACTCATTTTTTTCTCCTATTACTTATTCCTATTACTTATTCTTATACGATTCCCAGGAAGGACAGCAGCAGAGCTGCCACAATCAGGAATACCAGGATTCTCACATACTTAGGGCCTGCCTTTTTAATGTAGAAGTAAACACCAAATACCACCAGCAACGGAAGCACATTCGGGAAGATCGCATCCAGCTTGTCCTGCAGATAAACTGCCTTACCTGCAACATCCGTCCAGGATACAACCGATTTCAGCTTCACATAGGTGGATGACAGAGCACCCATCATAAAGAGTCCCAGAACGCTTGCCATATTAATCAGTCTCGTCAAAGCACTGGACTGCAGAATGTTTACTACGGATTTCTGTCCCAGAGAGTACCCTTTGCTCATCAGGAAATACGCAAACAGGGAAATGCAAACGCCCCAAATCAGCAGAGGTGCTACACCTGCAATCCATGCGCCTGCAGATGCCAGCGGAATAAACAAGGATATCAGCAGCGGCCGTAGCATACCATGATTGACAGAATCACCGATGCCTGCCAGCGGACCCATCAGACCAATCTTTAAGTTTGAAATCAGTTCTGAGGAGGCGTCCAACTCTTCCTTGCTCGCTCCTTCCTTCAGGCGGACAGCCCGCTCTTCCTCCAGCGCACAGGACATACCGAAAAGCATGGAGCCCCAGGTTGCCTCGCAATTATAAAACATCAGATGTCTCTTCAACGCTTCCTTATATTCCTCAGGATTGTCATGATACAGTTTATTCAGCACCGGATCCATGCCGAAGGAAAATGCCGGAGCAGTCAGACGCTCAAAACCGGAGGAAACCTCTGCACAGAGATAATATTTCGCCCATCCTTTGATAATATCTTTCTTTGATACTAATTTATCTGCCATGATTAAAACCCTCCTTCTTCGTCGTCATCGTCAAATCCAAGTGCACCCTTCTCTTCATCTGCCTGCACATAGTTGCCCTGCAGAAGTGCGATACAGATTGCGAATACTGCTACACCAATGGTATTGATTCCACTGTATGCCACCAGTGCAAAACCAAGGATAAAGAACGGAAGCAGACGTTTTTTTCCGATTACCATAATGGTAACTGCGAAGCCCAGAGCCGGAAGCAGACCACCTGCTACGCTCAGGCCGTTAGTTGCCCATGCAGGAATGGCATTCAGGAAAGCGGTTACGGCATCTACTCCAAAGCACAGTGTCAGAGTAGCCGGAATTACACGAAGCGGAATGGAACAGAATAAAGGATACCAAAACTCTGCCCGGCGCATTTTCTTGATATTATTTTCCTCTATTGCCTTGTCTGCCAGATGGACGAAGTAGGAATGATAAGTTCTCTTCAAGTTATCCAACAGCACTCCCAGAAGTCCGATAGGTACCGCAATAGTTACTGCAATTTCCGGTGAAAGTCCTGCCTGCAGTCCCAGAGGAATTGCGATACATGCTGCCAGCCCCTCGTCGGAAGGAAGCGTTCCACCGGGTGCAATCGCTCCCAGATAAATCATCTGGAGAGATGCGCCCATAATCATCGCATTGGGAAGATCTCCCATAATCAGGCCAATCGGTACTGCAAGTACCATCGGCTGACGAAGCAAATGCAGTATTCCATACCACAGTTTGCATTGTGATAACCAATACATAATGCCAAACGTTAAAGCTAAGCTTATACTCATAACTCTTTCTCCTTCTTACTGTTTATTCCTTGGTGTGCTCATGCACCATTTTCACCGCGTCATCCAATTTAATAACTGAATCCCTCGGGGTCATCTGAAGCGTAATCTCTACGCCCTTGTCCTGCATGTCCAGAAGCTTTTCCACTTCCTCCTCATTCAGAGAAAGCTCTTTGGAAATCATCACCTTGTCCGTGCCATTTCCCAAGCCTCCAAGCTGAAGCTTCTCCAGCGGAAATCCCAGATCGTATGCTCTCTTTACACTCTCCACAGTTTTAAAGAGAATCAACATCTTTTCATTTCCGAATACCCCCTTCTGGAACGCCGCTACTGCCTTCTCCACAGAACGGATAGCCACCTTCACGCCCTGAGGCTTCGCCATCAGGAACACCTGCGCCAAAAATTTGTCCGCCGCAAGCTGATCATCTACGATTAAAATCGCATTTGCCGATACCTGTTTCAGCCAGGCGGTTACTACCTGTCCGTGCATCAATCTGAAATCCACTCTCACTAATCTAATATCTGGCATCTTATTCATCTCCTCCCCACGCATCAACTTCTGTTTCTTCTACTTCTTTCGCTGGTTCGAGAATTCCTTCTCTTGCCGTATTCATAATCGTTTCCGCAATCTGCGCTACATCTTCGCCGCTCTCTCTGGCTCCTGCCAGTTCTAATAGCATCGGAAGATTCATGCCGCAGATTACCTTCAACTCATATCTCTGTCTGAGCATCATAGCCACATTGCAAGGTGTTCCGCCATAAAGATCCGTCAGTACTATTGCTTTGCCGCCTGCCTGATTCACAGCAACCTCGCTCTGCTCCAGATAATCTTCTAACGTCATCCCCGGCATCAGGGAAACCGCCTGTACCTCTTCCAGTTTTCCCACTACCATTTCCGCAGTGGCAATCAGCTCTTTTCCAAAGAGTCCATGATTCATGATAATAATTGGTATCATTTTCCTTTTATTCTCCTTTCCACATTTTTCTTCCTACAGTTGCATCTTTCCTCAACTTGTAACTTTATACTACCACTAAATGTGCAAATTTGCAACTATATATTGTAATTTTGTACATTTTAACAATTTTTTTTCGTTTATTTTGTGCATTTTTACTAATTTCTATTTCGATTTCCCTAATTTGCACTTCTTATTTCCACATTACAATGTGTAAATTTCCACTTTTTTATTTCCACTTTGCAATGTGTAAATTTACACTTTTCATTTGACATTTACCTCAAATTCAAATAAACTACAAATAAGAATAACAATATATCAGAAAGCGTGATTCCATGAAGAAATTAAATGCCGCAGAGCGGCAAATGCAAATCATCAACCTGCTGAATAAGAACGGCGCCATGAAGACACTGGATCTGGCCAACTATTTTCATGTATCTCGGGAAACCATGCGCCGGGATCTACTGGCCCTGACGGAACAGGGGCTTATCGATAAATGGTTCGGCGGTGTCATTTGCGCTGACCAGCTGACTCAGCATCCCGTCATTTATGAGGATATGAAAACTTGGCTTCAGAGCGGTCATAAGACTTCCAACAAAAAGGAAATTCCTGTGCCCCCTTCCGAAAAGAAACCAGAAACCGACACTGCTTCTCCGAAAATGCAGATTGCACGAAAGGCTCTGTCTTTACTTACCCATGGTTCCACCATTTTTCTTGACAGCGGAGAAACCTCCCTCTGTCTAGCCCGGCTCATCGCACAGCTTTCCGGGTATACGATTATCACCGCCTCCATCCCTGTAATCAATGTCTGTATGGGAAGCCAGAACCAGGTCATTATCTGTGGAGGTGTACTGGCACCTCAGGTACAGGCTTCTGCCGGAACCTTTGCCGCTGATTTTCTGAACCAGTTAAATATGGATGCGGCCGTTTTTGAGAGCGAAGGCTTCCAGGCCAGCAGTGGACCAACCAGTAGTGATCTGGATTACAGTCAGGTTCAAAAGGCTGCTCTCCAAAACGCCAGACTCCGTATCGTTCTGGCCGAGAGCAGCAAAGCCGGTTATTCTTCTCTGACACAGTTTGCCGTCTGGGAGAATATCGACTGTCTGGTCACAGACTCCTGTCTTGATCCCACTTTTCGCAATAAATATGCCAATACCCTGCGCATTGTGTTTGCAGATTCGCTATAAGATTTCTGTATTTTAAAACAGGAGCGTGAAAACCATTCCGTTTTCACGCTCCTGTTTATATTTCTCTCTCTTTTCTTTCCAACACCCGATCCAGAAGTCCCAGTCCCTCCGCGATCTCATATTTCAGTTGTTCCAAATGTGCTATCTATCAATGAAAGCTGCTGACTATTATTTGAAACAAAAACCGTATGAACCACCTCGATATTTGAAGGTACAACTCCTCTCGCGCCGCTCTTTTTCAGACGCACCACCTATATTGATGAAAATCAAAAAAAAGCAGAAAAATTTTACCTATTTTTCTGCCCTTTCTCTATTTTTGATTCCTACTATATAAAAATGCAGCAATCCATGATGTTATTGGAACTGCCATGATAACTCCAAGACTTGAGGATAATCCCTGCATGATCTCAATTCCTACCGAATACATATTGATCACTTGCTGATATTCATAATTATATGCAAAAATAAACACTAATGTATTGATCGATCCTCCCGTAAATGCAAGAATCAATGTGTTTGTCATTGTTCCCATCATATCTCTTCCGACATTCATTCCTGACTGAAACAATTCCTTTAACATCATTTGTGGATTTTGTTCTTTTAATTCATTTAATGTCGATGCAATCGACATTCCAACATCCATGACAGCACCTAATGATGCAATCAAAATTCCTGCAAATAAGAGTTCTCCGATTTTTATATCTGTCATTTCTCCCACGTAAACAAGGTTTTCTATATCCGATACATTATAACCTGTAATTGATGTCACTCGCCCAAAGATTAATGCAAATGCTCCAGAAAATACGACACCTATGATCGTTCCAAGCATTGCCGATATTGACTTCTTTGTAATTCCATCCACCATACACATCGTGACAATCGTTGTAAATGCAACCACCAATACAGCTGCCAGAATTGGTGATATTCCTCGATAGATCATTGGAAGGAAAATAAAAAAGATACAAAGCATGGTAAAAATCAAACTTAAAATTGATGAAATTCCTTTTCTTCCTCCAACTGCAATCACAATTGCTACAAAAATGGCTGCCATCAGCCATACCATCGGGCCTCTATTTACACTGTATACAGAAGCCAGCAATTCTCCATTTGATTCGCTAACAATCGCTATGACTTTCATTCCCTTTTTACATTTTGCACCAAACAAATAACTTTGGGAACTTGTTGCCTGTATTGTTTTTCCTTTATGATCTCCAGATAAAAGCTTTAATTCTACGGTTTGCTTTCCACTTCCACTATTGGATAAATTTCCAGAAATCACTTCTGTTACTTCTGCTTTTTCAAAATTCCTTCCATCCGTATCAAGAAGCTTGGTCTTCTTGACTCCAGAAAAAGAAAAAAACAGCAGCAGAAAGAGAATGCCTGCGATCAGCAGACACACTCCTTTCATCTGTTTTTGCTTCATTGTTATTTCACAGTTGCTTTCAAAACTTTACTGTAAGAACCGTAGATTTTCTTACCTTTGACCACTTTGTATGCACGAACCTTTACATAATATTTTTTCTTTGATTTTAATGACTTGATCGTATAAGTAGTTTTTGTTGTATTTTTTTTCTTTGCATTTTTAAACTTCTTATTCGCTGCGTATTTAATCTGATATCCAGATACAGCATTTTTTTTGATCTTTACTGTTACTTTCTTTTTACCAGCTTTTAGCCTTGCAGATGCTTTTGCTACTACAATTTTCTTTTTTAATGCTGCTTTTGCTACTACAATTTTCTTTTCTAATGCTGCTTTTGCATTTGTCAGAGCTTTTAAAGCATTTTCTACCTCACTCTTTGTTGCCTTTTTATCTGCTGCAACTTTCTCAGCTCCTGCAAGTGCCTGTTCAAAAACTCTGTAGCTTTGTGTTGTATATGTATTTTTCTGTTTTATAATACTCTCTGCTGCTTTAATCTCTTTACTGAGTGATGCTACATCTCCTTTACTCTTTGTGATAGAAAATGTTTCGTCAATTTTTTCATCATTGTCTGTACGATATGTATTGATCATTAAATTGTTTTCTGTCACGTCTACAACAGAATATGTTGGAACATCTTCCTGCCAACGGTGTGCAATGTATGTCTGCTGTCTTGGCACGAGATCATAATACTTACTTCCTGAAGAAGAACCGGCTGTCATATAAAGAACACCTTCTGGATTGATCACAGAACTTCCTTGTTTTTTGACAGTCTCAATTGCTTTTTCATCCATGATGCTCTTAAGATATGATAAATATTTCTGGTCATTTTCGTCTGTGCTGCCATCTTTAATGTTTCCAGGTGCCACAGTTCTTGTTGTTGGATTTTCACCTGCATCCATATCTTTCTTTAATTCTGCATCAAACTCATCATCTGTGTAATCATTCGTTTTTGTTCCGCCTAATAACATTTTGGATCTGGAATATGCATGATCATGTCCTGTTAAGACTGCATCAATGTTATTTTGTTCAAAGATCGGTGTTAACTGATATCTTAAATTTGTGATCTCTGGTTCATTAGAATGTTCTGCTGAACCATAGATATCCTGATGCAGTGTCACGATTCTCCATTTACAGTCTTTATTTGCTGCAATTGTCTGCTCGATAAACTGTTTGTGTTCTGCCACATTTGTATCCTGTGTATTTAACATGATAAATAATGCATTTCCATATTTAAAATAATAATCTCCACCAACGATCTTATTGCTTCCAAGTTCACTTGCATTTGTTCTGTTAAAATGATACGTATAGTTTGCATTATCTGCGTCATGATTACCTACTGTTGTTGCCACTGGAAGTGATTTTAATGCTTCTGGGCTTAAATAACCTGTATATTCAATTTCACTTTTTGATGCATCTTTATTTGGTGATTTTTTCTTTGTTGTCTGAATCTGGTCACCCGCAGACACAACAAAACTTAATTTATTATCTGTTTTTTCTAATGCTGCATTCAAAGTAGAAGACCAGTTAAATGCATCACTCTTTACTGCATCAGACTGTGCATCGTAAAATTTCTGACTGTCTTGTCCTTTTAACTCATTAGAAGAACCAATCTGTGGATCTCCTACAAACGCAAATGAAAAGCTCTTTGTAGATTTTGTTGTATATGCAGCTGGTTTTGTATAGCCATTTCCATTGTCATAGCTGTAATAGTATGTTTTGTTTTCTTTTAATCCTGTTGCTGTTACTTTGTTAGAATGATAAGTCTGCCCATTACTATCCTGCTCATCTTTTACTTCTGTTTGTTCTGCCTCGTACACCTTGGCATTTTTCATATTACGTCCTTCACCAATGATCAGTTTCGGAATACCATTATCTTTCTGATCTGAAGAAATTCCCTGCACTTTAGCTTCTACCTTTGCATCTGTGTTGTTATCATTTGTCTGTTTTGGTGTATACCATGCAAAATTAAGTTCCGTTGCATTACTTCCTGGTGATAAAGAAATCTGTGTCCAGTCATTCTTTAAAGTTTCCCATTCTTTCTGCCAGCGATTCCACTGTGCTGTCGTTCCCATTGTCTGTGCAATCTCTGTTGCATTTGATTTACCATCTGGAGCCGCACTTGCAAATACTGGTGCTGCATTTGCAGCAGAAAGTGTCAATGCCAATGCACTGATCATCATTTGTTTTCTCCAATTAGCCTTCATATATACCTCCTGATTTTTTATTCTCTTGTTTCCTGATTCATTGAGAAATTTTATCAGACGTATGTAAAATTTGGTCTTGGAGTGATGTAAACTTTTTGTAAAATTATGATTGATGATCATTACGATCACTGCAATCTTCATCTTCCGGCTTTTCTATACAAAAATGGACAGTCCTGCCTAAAGGGACTGCCCATTCATTTTTAAAAATATGCGATTTTACTGTCTGCATCGTTTTTGTATCATATGATATAATCGCGATTCTCAGAATTCTGATAAATGATGAATATCCCGTTTTCCTGCCTGTTGTGGCAGAAAGGTCCGTTGAACCTTCTTAGTACAGTTTTGCACCTGCTGGAATATGATCATCTACCATCAGAAGATGAAGTTTTTCTTCTCCTTCTTCTTCATGAATTGCACTTAAAAGCATTCCACAGGAATCAATTCCCATCATTGCTCTTGGTGGCAGGTTTGTGATAGCGATCAGTGTCTTTCCGACTAATTCTTCTGGTTCATAGTAAGCATGAATTCCACTTAAGATTGTCCGGTCCTCTCCTGTTCCATCATCTAACGTAAACTGTAATAATTTTTTAGATTTTTTCACTGCTTCGCAGGCTTTTACTTTCACTGCTCTGAAGTCAGATTTGCTGAATGTTTCAAAATCTACTTCTTCTTTGAATAATGGTTCGATCTCAACTTTAGAGAAATCGATCACTTCTTTTACAGCTTCAGGAGCTTTCGCTGCTGGTTTAGACGCTTTCTTTTCTGTTCCCAGAGATTTCATTGTTGGGATTGCGATACCTAGCATATAGTATACAATTTATTTTCCTTTATTGCAACACTTAATTGTCTATTATCACTTATTTTATGAACTCTTAAACCTGATTAAGACTTCTTAGTTTGTCGTACTCTTGTCGTACTTTACAAATTTTGTCGTACCTCCTCAGCAAAACCAAATCAGACTCTTTCCTAAAATACATCTAATTTTCTTGCCAGTTCTTGTATCGACTCATGTTTTTTGGTTTCGGTAACCTCTGCATAAATGTCCATCGTAGTTTCAATATCTGCATGTCCCATGATAGACTGAATTACCTTTAAATTTGTTTCATTTTCACAAAACCTAGAACAAAATGTATGCCTCAAATGATGACATGAAAAATGTGGTATTAAAATCGGCTCTCTTTTTTCTTTAGCAGCCTTTACTACTTCTTCAGCATTATACGCCTCATATATACGTTTAATGGCTCTATTGATAGCTTGCGGATTATGTACATTTCCAAAGCGATTTGAGAAAATAAATCCTGTCATACCATCAATTTCTGTTTCATTAAATCCATTTTCTTCTTGAAAAGCATATTCTTTTTTCAGAGCTTCATAAACTGTATCCATCATAGGGATAATCCGTATACCCGCCTCAGTCTTTGGCAACGATATAGAAAATGAACACATAGAATGTTCTTTATATTCTCTACTGTAATAAACCAAACTATGATTGATACTAATGAGCCTCTTTCTGAAATCTATGTCTTCCCATCGGATTCCTACTGCTTCGCCTATTCTGCAACCAGTACCAAGCAAAAACTTGAATAATGTCACCCAGTTTTCAAATTTTTCATTATCTTCAACATATCTTATAAAAGCTCTTTGTTGCTCTAAGGTTAAGGCATGTCTTACACCATGATTTCTTCCGGGCAATTTTTTAATTTGTGCCATTACTCCATCGCTCGGATTATTTCTAATAATATTATCTCTTACTGCTAATTGAAAGGTTGGATGCAACACTGTTTGAATAATCTCAAGTGTATTCACTTGTATTTTCTTATCGTTCAACAAATGATGATAGAACTGTAGAACATCTGAGAACTTGACAGCAGCAATTTTCTTTTTACCAAATCCATCTCTCACAAAACGATCATACATATACTTATAGTTTGTTCTCGTTGTAGCTCTTAACTCTGATTTTGTAGAAATATATCTATCAAAAACAAAATTAACTGTTGCACTCCCCGCAACATAAGTATCCAAACCGTCCAATTGATCTTTAATCAACTGTTCTTCACGTTCTCTTAATATCTTAATATCTTTTGAATAAATGCTTCGCCTTCTACCTAATGTGTCCGTATATGTGTACACATATTTTCCATCACATTTACGTTGTGTTTCTCCCTTTCTTAATACCCTGCCTTTCTTATCTTTCCTTGAATATGCCATTGTTCTCCTTTCTCAAGGAAAGAGTTCTCACATTTAGCTTCTTTCGGAATCTTCTATTGCATATTGCAAATCAATTCCTTTTTGTAACACATCTGTTATGGTCATGTCATGTTTGGACGCATATTCTTTTAATTTTGTGGCTTCTTCTTCCGTCAACTTCAATCCGATCAAAGTATTTTTTGGATTTGCTGACTTTGGTCTTCCCATCTTTGCCACTCTATACACCTCCATTCATTTCTCCTTTATTATATTTTTAGTTTAACCATAAGTCAAGTGTATTTTTCTTTATTCTGAAAAATCTTTCCCCTGTATAAAATACATTTGTCCTCTATACTCGAAATGTTTCAAGATACTCATCAAATATATCCAAATCAACCAGTACCATACGGTCTATCTTTAAAATAGCTCTGGCATCTTTTGCTAGCGCCTGAAACTTATTCATTCCCATGCTATACATCTCTGCGCCTTCTTTATATCTAACTAACCTTTTCCTTTTTTCTTTTTTTGATTCTCTTTGCATATTTTTATTCCTTTTCTTTAACTACATTATTTAAAATAATCCTGCAGATGACTACGGGATATAGTCACATTGGATTTTCACCATCTTTTCAGACCGGACAGCCTTCTCCGGAAGTATCATTATTAAAAATAGTATCCTCGCACAAAATTCCCATTTTTGTTTGCAACTCAATATTACTCGCTCGTATCACTCAACTTTATGACATGATGTCGCAAAGCTGAAAAATTCGATAGTCATGGCGTACTGATTACCGGCTCCACTACTTTCTATGTTCTGCAGGAAGAATATTTAATTATCAAGGTGCAATATTCATTATTTTCCAAGAATTTTTAACGTACCATTTTAAATCCCAAAACTGTTTTCAGTAATTTTGCTTCTAATCTGCTACGCAAGGTTTCATCTACACAATAATACTCATTTCCATATTCATCATACATTTTTCGTACAGACAAACAAGATATGTATCCCTCATAATGTTTCATTACTTTATTGATCGATACAATATCTCCCTTCACTGCCTTTTGAACAACAGCAAACGGTAACACATTTATGCTCTTTTCATTCTTATCTGTAGTTTTCATATCCATATTCCTCCATCGTATTTTTCAACAGTTCTAAAGATCGTGTCCGATGTTCACACACTGTACTTCTCACAAGATTTAACTTACGAGCAATTGCTGCATCCGACATTCCCTGAAAATAAGATAAAAAAATGACTTCTTTTTTTCTTTCTGTCAGCGTTTCTATTGCTTTTGCCAACAATTCATTTTTTATCTTCACATCAAATTGCTCATCTGTTAGAAAATAGTTTTCTGCTGCATATTCATCTATCATAGAAAGTTTCCAAAATTCTGTTTTCGGTAATTCACAAAACAAAATTTCGTGTTTCTGACGATATGAAAGATGCCTTTCATAATCTATTTTCTCTCCTTGCAAAGCCAATTTACACTTGCGATCAAATTGATGTCTTATTGTTTCTTTATCATAGGAAGAAGATTGCTCCATAGAGTTCACCTCCTCCCTATTTAAAGATAAGAGCAAAGGTCTTTTCCCTTTCGTTCTTATCCCGAATAATTAATAGCAAATGTTCGGCTTTTTTAACCTTTTTATCCTATACATCTTTTATATGTATTATGATAGTACAGTGTATCTAAATCTCTTTGAAGAAGTTCAAAAAAACATGCCTTTCTCTTATACTGCCTCTCCACTTCTTCAAAATAATTTAATATTTTGCCATGAGAATTTTTAATACAATAAGCACAACATCTCTCTTAAGAATTTAGTTTCAACGGAAATCTCCCTCTTCTACCTAAAGTCATAATAAAAACCACCTACTCTTCCCTCTCATGGCAAACACAGGTCAAATTTTAATAAAAAACTTCTAATCTTTGATTACTTCAAAATAAAAACGCTAGGAAGACTTAAAACTTCCTAGCGTTATATTAATAACAGGCGTTCTATACCGTTATATATCTTCTAATATGTGCATAAAACTAACGCACATTATAAAACTATTGATTTTCTTTTCTACAAATGATATTCTTTTGTAGCACCAATTGTTTCATCTTTAATATGAGAAATATATATAATTGCAACATCTGGTATATTTCGAACTACAGACCAAAAACTCTCTTTTAGTGCCATGTCCATAAATGCTGTTGCTTCATCTAAAATTAGAACCTCTGGTTTTCTTAACAATACTCTTGCCAATGCTATCATCTTTATTTGTCCACCAGATAAATTCTTTCCATTATCAATAACTTCTTTATTTAATTCTATATTTTTTATAATTCCTAATTTCTCAAAATCAACTAATTTTTCTTCAAATTCAGCATCATCCAAATCTGTATTCCCTAATCTTATATTCTCTTTTACTGTTGAATCAAAAAGAAAAACCTTTTGAGGAATTACTCCAATCAAGTCTCTGTATTGCTTCAAACTGTATTCTTCTAAATTTTTTCCATTAACCAAAACCCTTCCTTTCTCTGGCTTATACAGTCCCATAATAATTTTTAACAACGTACTCTTCCCACTTCCATTTTCTCCTATGATCTGCACAATATCATTTTTATTAATGCTCAAGTTAATACCATTTAACACTTCTTTCGTATCATATTTAAAACATAAATTCTCTATAGAAATAGTCTGTATATTACTAATACTCAAACCTGTCAATACTTCTTCATTCTCTTCTGAATTCAACTGCTCTATTCTAATCCCCGATATAAATGGTAATAATGACATAATTACAAATGATTGAAATAATAATATTGGTGCCGTTACTAATGATACATACTGAGTAATTAAAAAATAATCTCCTAATGTAGCTTTATCAATTATAATAAATACAGCAACTATTACAGAAACTATTAAATTAATAATTGCAATACTTGCTTGTAAAAAATTAAAATTAAAATTAATTTTATTGCTCTGTTCAGCATCTAACATAGCTATTTTTTCAACAGATTCTATTATTTTTTTACTAAAGTGCTTTCCTTGATTATACTGTTTTAATTCACTGATTCCGTGCAAGGAATTATATAGTTTTTTATTATATTCTGCCGTTTCATCCATTACATCATTATTAATTTTAAATATTTTTAACATTGGTAGTAAAATCGCCACAATATAAAAACAGCAGACTAAAATGCTTAATATCCCAAAAAAGACATTCATCTTAAACAAATAGATCAAAGCTATAATCATCGTAACAATGCTAAATATAAATTTCCAAAATTCACTTGAAATTATATTTGTTATTCCGCTTGATTCATTTATCCTAGTCACCAGATATTCTGTATCATATTTTTCAAAAAAAGATAATGGTTTTGCTAAAATATCACTTATTACTTTTTTGCGAACATACATAACAGATTTTTGTTCAATCATTACAACAATTTTTTGAATCGCATATTCTAATATATAAAAAAACATATTCAAAAACAATAATATGCCTGCGCTGATTAAAAGTATTTTTAAATTTTTATTGATAACCCCTTGATCAAACAAATCTTTTGTAACAATAGGTAAAACCAAGCTAACACAGGATGTAATAAATGATAATGTACCGACAACAATAATACTTTTTTTGTTTTTTCTTAGTATTGTCAAAATTAAATTCATTACTTTCCCTCCAATTGCATACAAGTTGTTTTTCCTTCAATTTTATTTGTCATTCGATAATCCAATCCCCTACACTCTTTGCATATAATATTATAAGGGCAATTTTTACATCCTTGTATAGATGTTGGTGAACTTTCCCATATTTTCCGAAGTGCATTTTGATTTATTGAAATTTTATCCTTTTCAACTTTACCTACAGAAATATCAATCAATCCTTTACATGGTACTATATCTCCGTTTGCTCGTACAAAAATCTTAGATAATAAACATGGGTTATAATGCTTCGCTGCATTTACATAAAAAGGATCTATCGTATATTGAAATTTTAAGAAATCAACTTTTTTATCAGCTACACATAGTGAATAAGTATATGGCCAATTCGGAATTTTTACGCTATTAAAATCAGCGACATATTGCTCATACGTCATAATATAATTAATCTGGATTTTCTCCATTCCCCAATATGATAACATTTCGATCCATTTTTTATCTACATCAGAAATTTTAACGTTTACTATCAATTTTAAATTTTCATGTAGACATATATCGTAAAGTTTCTTATTTTGAATTGAATTTTTATAACATACTAATTCAAACTCACAATTTGGTTTAATCTTTTTAAATTGATTAAATATTTTTTCAAATTCTTCTACTTTTCCGGAAATATCACCCGCCATAAATGTAATAGTTTCACATTGCAATTCTCTCAAAGCATCTATATTATACTCCAAATTTAATTTATTCGACCGATGACATTTCTCACAGCAAAATAAATTTATTTTATTACAGAAATCACAATTTTCTTGGCATTCAAATGGTAATTCTATAAATACCGATCTAATTGCCACCAATCCTTCTACATCAAAAAAAGAATTACCTAATGAAAAAGGCTCATTAAAAGGTTTGTTATCCGTTACATATCCTATTTTGCTTTGTAATATTTGTTCTATAAAATCGTTCTTACTCTTTTTATTGTCCATAAACTCATCTATTGGATAACCACTATAAATCTTTTTAAAAAGTTCTATATTTTCCTTTTTTAATTCATAAAGGATACTTGTTTTTGTATTTATTAAGATGCAGCCATTCTCTGTTAAATTTACTATTAAGTCGTTTAAAAATTGAATATACTTAGCCATATTATTTTTTCTCCCCCAAAGTCAATTTTCTAATATCCACGCCATTTTCAATTAGCGAACAATATAATGTAAGTTGTCTTACTACCGCTTCCTCCAATTTGCTACAATAAGAATCTTCTGGTAAAATTAGTGTTCCTTCATCACTAATCATATCAGCAAAACATAAATTACACATACGTGATATTTTACATTCTTTACAGTGTTCTTCTCCGAATTCTCTTATTTCATCAAGGTACTTTGAAACCTGTATATAGTCAATTCCTGTTTTTTCTGTTCCAAACGGTTTTTTTGTATTTACTTTCTCACAACAATGAAAAGTCCCATCTGTATCAACCGCTATTTTTGTACCAGGAACACACATACTTGTATATGGTATAATGCTTTTTAGATTATTATTTCTTGTTCTATCTAAAAATGCATGTAATGAATCAGCAAAAATTAACCGTTGTAAGTTCGATATTTTTTCATACTGTTTTGCATATGCTTTCTGCTGAAAATCCTTCTCTAAATATTCAATGCTTTCTGTATAAGATAAGCTTTCTTCCATTGGATTATTGTCCCAAAATGTTTCTTTTACCGGAAGTGCTATTGCCACTTTTCCTTTAATTAATGGATCATTCTCTATAAAATCATTCAGTTTTATCATATCTGTTTTCTTGTCATATGTAACAATTATTTTAACATTATTTTCATAGAACTCCTCATTCCAAAGCATGATTTTCCGCAAATTTTTATAAACACCATCAAATGTGCCTTTTCCTTGTCTCGTCACTCGCATCCGATCATTGTTATCTTTATCCCCGTTTAAACTAACTGATATATCAATATTATTTTTAATAATAAATTCTAGGATTTCATCTGTTAATAATAATAAGTTCGTAGTCATATTAAATATCACATTAATTTCATATGTACTTTTAACATAATTAACTACATCCTTAATAAGTTTAAAATTTAAAAGAGGCTCTCCTCCATAAAATGAAATTGTTGGAGAAAAAAGTGGTCTTGTTTTACATATCTTTTGTACTAAAGACATATAATAGTCAACCGCTTTTAGCGCTACTTCTTTTTCCATATAACAATTTTCATGTACTCTAAAATTACTATAATTTCCAGAATAAATACAATATGTACAACGCAAATTACATTCTTGAGTAACAACTAATGTAAGTTGATTATATCCACTTTTATATAACACATCCTCAAGATTATCTTGCTGACACTCTTCTAAAATAAATTCTTCACACTCTTCATTTATATTATATATATTTCCATCGATATCATTGTAATAATATTCATTTTCTTTTGTTGTAAAAAATAATTTATCTTTCATAAATACCTCCCTTTTGAAATAAGCCTTGCTTAAACAGCAAGGCTTATTTGTCTTTACTCATCTTTTACTTATACAAATTAATGGTAATTCTTCCGATGTCAACAGCTTTTACAGTCAGCTTTCCTGATACACATTTGCATCTTCCACTTCCAACACATTTAGCCAGACAAACTGCAACATCAACAACTGCACCTTTCTGTTCCATTTTGTTTCCTCCTTTCTTCCTAATTATTATCAAAGCATGTACATCTGTACTATGCTGATGATAATCTTTCATATTTTTATCTAATATCTTGACAAACTTCCAGTGTATATCTCATCTTATCAATTTTATGTTTTATGTAACTAAAGCATATTTAGTTTTCCTATAATTTCGGATACCTTCTGAAGAAAATAAAAATGTTAACCAATTTTCCTTTCCTTATGAATCCACATTTAGTAATACAACAAATAATAGATTCCTAGTTAATATAAAAATTTTCTCCTTTTAACCCGTATCAAACCTTTAGCAAAATCTTCTTTTTTGCTATATATCTCTTTACAAATCCTATAACTAATGAGATAAGAACGACTACAATGGCAGCTCCTGTACTATTTGCTATTTTTAAATATCCTTGCTTTTCTGAAATCACATATATAACAAAAAGTATAATTACAATAATCCGTGTTTTATTTCCATACTCTATTCTTTCTTCATTAGTCAATATATGATTATTATTTTCAACTGGTGCCAATATCATAATAGTTATTATTCCCAAAGTTTGTTGCCATCTTATCCATAAACTCGTAAAAAATTCTTCTTTAATAAGAAAAAAAGTAACCACTAAAACTAAAAAAGAAACAACATAGCATACTTCTTGGGACTCTGCATGATAACCTCCTGCAAATCGCCTTAGAGATACAAATGCTATTAAAAATAGTATACTTTGTTCTAAAATATGAAAAATATACCCTAAAGATAGAACTGTCAATACCCACACAAGCATTACTTTTCCCTGATGTAAGCCATATTCTATAATTTCTTTTCTTTCATCCTCATACATGTTACAATTTTTCCTTCTATTTTTTTAATTTTTTTACTGACTCTGGCATTTTCGGTTGATAGGTAATACACGGACAGGTAGTATTCGCATCAATCGTGGCAATTTTTATTGCAATTTCCTCTATAATTCTCTGTATCTTCCTCATATTCTAAACTCCTTTCTTTTAATATTATGATTATACCTTTATTTTTCATTGTTTTTTTCCAACCGCCTAAATTCACACATTTTACGGCGAAATTCGTTGTTTTATTTTGTCATTCTTTTTATTTAAATATATGAAAATCTAATAGTGGGGAGGTATTCTAAAGAATACCTCCCCACTCAGAAATATAAGAGTTACGAATTGTTCTGTAGCAGTTACCCATACTTGCATCAATGCACAGAAAATAAAGATCATGTAAAACTCATTACTAGATATGTATGGGAAGAATATATGGAGAAAGCAGAAAATATTCGCCATACAATAGGTAGGAAACATATCAACAACGAAAGGAAACGATTGAGCGACTTTTCGGAACAGCAAAAGAACAACATGGTTTCCGTTACACTCAATATATAGGAAAAGCACGGATGAAAATGAAAGCAGGCTTACGTTTGCGTGTATGAATTTAAAAAAGCTGGCAAAAATTTTAGAAATCAGGGAATCTAAAACGAAAGAATCTTGGTGTTTTTTAAGATTTTATTAAAACACAGGCTCTTTACAGAAAAGTGGTGCTGGGGATGACTCCCCAGCACCAACTTTGTCTACAGCCTGAGTGGGAAAGCTATTCTAAAGAATACCTCCCCCACTACATGAAAGCTTTGCTTTCTGCGCCTTCAATGCCTTTACATCACGCTTTGATATTTTGTCACTATCATAAATATTACAAATGTCCGATTCCTATATCTTTGTCTTCTCTTTCCAAAACTAAAATCAATCCACTCATTCGTTTTTTAATTTTAATGCGTACATCATAATATTTACATGAAAAACATTATTCTCATCCGAAACTACTACTGTACCATTGTATTTTTCGACAATCTTTTTTACATTTTGCAGACCAATCCCATGATTCTTAAAATCCTCTTTTGTTGTTAATAAAGTTCCTTCTTTTCTATGTAGTATATGATTAAAACTATTCTGAATATCAATAAATAACATTCCCTTATTATAATTTATCATAACCGATAATTTTTTTTCATTAGATTTTTCTGCTGCATATATTGCATTATCTAAAAGGTTTCCTAGTATTACATTTAAATCAAACGAATTAACATCTAAATCTTCAGGAACCTTTATTTTAAAGTTTACATCTTTCAAAACTTTTTTTGCCTTTTGCAACATATAATTAAAAATACTATCAAATTCCTTATTATTAGTATTAACATATTCATATGGATTTTCCATAAAATCCTGCATATTTAAAATATAATTTTCTATTTCTTTACAATTTGTATTACCTTTTGCCAATGCTATTAGTTCAATCAAATGATGTTTCATATCATGTCGTAAAGCTCTAATTTGTCTGTCCGTTCTCATTAATACATCCAACTGATTTGAATAACTGTTAATTTGTTTTTCATATATAAAATTTTCTTGTAATTTTATATATGAATCAGACAAAACAGAATACAAATAAAATACAAGAATATTAATAATCAAAATCCCTATACTCAATACTACAAGAAGTCCTCTTTTATAAAAATTTTGTATTAATAAATAAAACAGCATAACAATACTAACAAGCGGAATTAAAAGCAGTATATGCCAATTTGGCGGTGTATTCTTTTCTTCTTTCTTATTTAAAATACATCTTTCAGCGATATACTCACAGATAAAAATCAATATAACGGTAAAATACGGAGATATCTCATTATATGTTTCTCCTATGGTATAATTCGATAACATATATACAGATAATATATCACAAACCATATTTACTGCATATACAAGAAATGTAACTAGAATTTTTCTTTTCTGATCCGAATCATATAATTGAGTTATCAAATACAGCAACACTAGATTTACCGTTATTGTAAACGGAGGGAATTGAAAGAGCAAATATACTGTAGACGTTATCACATAAAAAGCACTATACACAAGCAAACGCATTACTTTTGTTTTCTTCTCTTCAAAAAAAATCAACATAAATCTTTCTATTAGAAATGTTCTAAATAAATTTGTACTTAAAGCTGTTACAATATCTATCATAATCACCTCCCCCATTTATAATTTTTAATAATACGCTCCCTAACTTTTTTCCTATATGGTTGACTGATATTCAAATACGATCCATCATTCATTTTAACGCTTTCATAAGAGCATTCTTGAACATAATCTAAATTAATTAAATATGATTGATGAATCATAACAAAATTATGCGGAACCCTTGTAGCTATTTCTTTTAATTTTGCGTTAAAACTTAATTCTTTATCTTTCAAAACAATAACTATTTTTTTATTTTGGCTATAAAAATATATAATTTTATTATACGGGATTTTAAAGAAATATCCTTTTGAATAATACTCAAATGTTTGATTTTTGCTTTCATAAACTCTTATAGCTCTTTCAAGTGTATCTTTAACTATTTTATCATTTAACGGTTTTATAAGAAAATCTAACGGCTGTATTTTAAACAAACTCATAGCATAACTACTCTTTGAAGAAATGAAAATTATGATAGTTTCCATATCTTCTAATACACTTCTAATAAAATTTCCAATACTAATTCCGTCAGTGCTAATTAGTTGAATGTCTAAAAATAATATATCTAAGCGATTTCCCCTGCTAAGATATTTAGACAATTCCTCTCCTTCATACCAAACACCTACCTCCACCTTAATCCCAACGCTATCAGCATAACTATATATCATGTTCTCTAATTCTGCACATGTGTATTTCTCATCATCACAAACCCCTATATTATACACAAAATTATCTCCTAACATTTTTTGCTTACATTTTACATATTTATATCCCATCTTTCAAGCCTCCCATTTAATTCCCCGCTAAGTAACTCATATATAGACTCACAAAAAACTATTATAAATATTTTTTTATAAGTTTTTTCGAAAATACAGATATTTATAGTAGATTATCATTTTTCTAAAAATATTACAATAATGTTTGGAGGAAAAATTATGTATACTGAATTTATAAGGAATCGAATAAATGCTCTACGAATGAAGCATAATTTATCAGAATATCAACTTAGTTTAGATTTAGGACGTTCCCAGGGATATATTCAATCTATTACTTCTGGTCGTACACTTCCCTCTATGGATGCCTTTTTAGATATTTGCGACTACTTTAACATTACTCCATCAGAATTTTTTGATACAAATTTAAATGATCCCACATTATATCAAGATGTAATAAAAGAACTCAAAGCTCTATCGGAAAATGATTTATTGCTATTACTAATGGTTCTAAAGCGTATTAATAATAAATAACCTTTTCAAACAACTATACTGAAGGAATTTATCCAAAGTTTCTTTTCCACACACTTTATTTTACATTCAACATAACTAGAGCAAGTTTCGCCTGAGTAACTCAAAACTCACTCCGTGATTTTTTCCTACTCGGCAAACTTGATGGGGATTTCGCTCCCCATACCCTCGACATCATATTTTTCAAATATGTATATTAGCTCCTATCTTGATAGTCACAGCGTGATTGTTCCATCACGGTAATAAAAAAGATGTTTACTGCTACACTTTTCATAGCAATAAACATCTTTTTTCTAAATTACTGTTCTTCTTTCTGATCTTGGGCTTTTAATATTGCAAGAACATCTTCTACGGTTCTTCCCGAAGCAACTACTGCCCGGAACAATGTTTCCTTTTCCTGCTCCTCAATTTTCGCCTGAATTTCTTTTCTTTGAGAACGAAGCTGCTTCAATTCATTCTCTACTTCCTGAATTCTTTCGTTTACTGTTACAAGCTGCTCCTCCAAAGTAAGCACATTCTGTTTTTTTCTTCCTCTTGGCATAGTCAACCTCCATACAATTATTTTTTCTATTGTATCATGTTTTCAAACTATTTTCACAGTGATTTTATATTTTCCAATACAGTTCCCTCTATCGGCTTATATATAAATAGAATTTTTATAAAAGGAGATTTTATACTATGGCAAGACCCAAAACAGAAAAAGCATTACGGCATACACATCAAATTATGCTACGTCTTACTGATACAGAATACGAAATTATATCTTCTCAGGCAAAAGCCGCAAATCTGCCTTTGGCGGAATTTGCCCGAAAACAAATTATGAATAAAAGAGTAATTATAAAATACGAATTGGTGGCTGAACTTCCGGAATTAAAAAAAATGATTGCCGAGTTTGGAAAAATAGGAAGCAATCTAAATCAGATTGCCCGGTACTTCAATAGCGGCGGTATTCATTCACAGGAAGTACAAAAATCACTCCAGCAGAGTCTTTCTAAAATCTATGAAATGAAATACGAAGTCTTAAAACTTGCCAGAAACTTTTCTTCCCAAAATATATCTGCCCCTACTTATTCAAGAGGTAATGAATATGGCAATTCTTAAGCATATTGCAATTAAAAATATGGACTACGGAGAAGCACAACGTTATCTTCTGTTTCAACATGATGAACATACGAAAAAGCCAATCCTTAATGAAAATGGAGAACTCATTCCAAGAAAGGAATATTACATTGACGGTATCAACTGCGATCCCTTCTCTTTTGATTTGGAATGTAAAGAGTTAAATGCACAATATCATAAAAACCAAAATTTTGATGAAATCAAATCTCATCACTATATTCTAAGCTTTGATCCGAAAGATACCGAAGATCATGGATTAACCGGAGAAAAGGCACAACGACTCGGATTAGAGTATGTTCAAAAAAATTTTCCGGGACATCAGGCTCTTGTCTGTACCCATACAGACGGAAATAATAAAAGCGGAAACATTCATGTACATATTGTAATCAACAGCCTAAGAAAATATGATGTAGAGCGCCAGACATTTATGGAACGTCCCTGCGATGCCCGTGCCGGATACAAGCATCATCTAACACCGACTTATCTTATTTATTTAAAACGCTCACTTATGGATATTTGCCATAGAGAACATTTACATCAGGTGGATTTACTTTCTCCGGCAGAGAAAAAAATCACAGACAGAGAGTATCGTGCAAAACACACTGGGCAGAAAAAGCTGGACGCTCTGAATAAAGAAATGTTATCCAAAGGAATTGCTCCACGCCAAACCGTTTTTCAGACACAAAAGGAATATCTGCGAACCGCTATTGAATACGCCGCTGCTTCTTCCTGCAATATCGAACAATTTCAGGCAACACTTTTCAATAACTATCAGATTACTTTAAAAGTAAGCAGAGGACGTTTCAGCTATCTGCACCCGGAACGAAGCAAGTTCATTACTGGAAGAACACTAGGTTCCCATTACACAGAAGATTATCTGCTTTCCATTTGGGAAAAGAGGAAAGAACCCCAAATGCAATCTCACACTGGCTCAGAACTTTTCACTCCTCATTCTGCTTCTACTGTCACGGAAGAAAAAGAAACTCCAGACTTCTGTTTTATAAAATCAGACCTGCGGCTTGTCATAGATCTGCAGCAACGTGTCAAAGCGCAGAATAATCCGGTTTATGCCAGAAAAGTAAAGCTATCCAATTTACAGCAAATGGCAAAAACCATTGCTTATGTACAGGAACGTGGCTATTCCACAGAAGAGGATTTGATGACCGCACTGACCACATCACAGTCGGAAACTGCCAACTGCCGAAAAAACCTCCGTTCCACACAGCAGGAATTGAAAAGGATCAATGAACAAATTCATTACACCGGACAATATCTTGCAAATAAATCTGTTTATAGGGAATTTTTACACGCAAAAAATAAGAAACAATTCCGACAGGAGCATCTGTCAGAAATTACGCTTTATGAAACTGCCTGGAATTTCTTAAAGCAGCACTCAGAAAATAACACATTGCTTTCTATGAAATTATTAAAATCCGAAAAAGAAAAACTGCTTTCCATAAAAAATATGCAGCGTCAGGAATATCAAAGAAGAAAACAATACGAAAAAGAATTGCAGACCGTATGTAAAAATGTAGAGATGATTCTTCATGGAAAGTCAGATTTTGAAAAGAATTCTGAAAAGGATATACCACCACGCTAGCCCTTATGCTCCAAAATTTCTTTCTATTTTTGTTGTATTCTTTTGTGATGTGCTTTATACTAAAGGCAAGATAGAAAAGGTGGTGATTTAGTGGAACTGGAAACAACGCTATCGCAAACAATTCGTACTGCAGGAAGCAATTCAGATTATGACTCTGCTTGTAAACGGCTACTTTCTGAAAAAATCATTCTTGCTTGGATTATGAAGAATTGTTTAGAAGAATATCGGGAATGCAGCATTTCAGAAATCATTGAAAAGTATATTGAAGGTGAACCGCAAGTCGCAGAAGTTCCGGTTCTGCCTGATCAGACCAATCCCTCTTTAATCAAGGGAGAACGCACAGAAGATAAAACCATTACGGAGGGAACGATTACCTACGATATTCGTTTCACAGCAACTGCACCAAAGTCTGGTGAGTTCATCCGTTTAATTATCAATGTAGAAGCACAAAACAATTTTTATCCCGGTTATCCGTTGCTTAAACGCAGCATATACTATTGCAGTCGTATGATTTCTGCTCAATATGGTACTGTATTTTCATCTGCACAGTACGATAAGATTCGTAAAGTCTACTCTATTTGGATTTGTATGAACCCGCCAAAATCCAGAGAAAATACTATTACCCAATATTACATTGCAGAAAAATCGCTTGTGGGGCATGTTACCGAAAAAGTGGAAAATTATGATTTGATGTCTGCTGTTATAATTTGCCTCGGCAAACCGGACAGTGAGAATTATCACGGAGTTTTAAAATTATTAAATGTTCTGCTTTCTTCAGAAACAACGCCGAAGGAAAAAGAAAGAATTCTCCATGATGATTTTGATATTGCAATGACGCAGAATTTGAAAAGAGAGGTGTCGCTGATGTGTAACTTAAGTCAGGGAATTGTTGAAAGCACTACTGAACGAAATACTTTAGACAGTATCCGCAATCTAATGGAAACACTAAACTTGACTACCGAAGAGGCTATGGCAGCTCTGAAAATTCCAGAAGCAGAGCGCCCAAAATATGCCTCCATATTAAAAGAACTATAAAAAGAACAAGGGAAGCCTGAATACACAAATTTCAGTTTCCCTTCTTTTTATTTCCTTTTCCGCTCTCTCTCATTCTCCATAACCGATTGTGGCAAGTTCTTCGCATTTAAAGCTGCCTGTTTTAAATGCAGACGGTCTAACACAGAAGTTCGTGTTCCGATCTTACGGGGCTTTGTTGGCAGATTATTCATTCTTCCATCAATCATATTATAATTTTGTTCTTCTGTCATCTCTGCACTTCTTAAATATTCTCCATTTTCATAGGATTTCTGCCAGTTTTCCAACACAGGTTTCCCTCTTTTTTCCTGCGTTTCTTGCGGATGCAGATAGGAAACGATCTGTTCTTTGACGGTTTCGTCAAATCCTGCCGTAACCTGATCCACGATTAACTTTCCAGTTCCATCTACCACTACCCAAGCAGCATTTTTCCCGTATGTCGTATGCTCCATTAGGAAAAATTCTTTTCCTTCCACCACCAGATTATCGAAAGCAAGCCATCTTCCTTCTTTCCCTTCAAGCTGAAAATTAGTAGTGGCAAGAGAAATCAACGTATTGGAAGAACCATTCCGAATAAAATCATCTAAAACAGTAAAGCCCTCTTTTTCCAAATAATAGGCTGCCGCTTCCCCATTCTTATCTAAAATCAGTATGTCCCCAATACTTAGGGCATGTCCGGAAAAATTTTTCGGTAACTGCTTTGCCAAACGGTTTCGGATATTATCCGGTGTTTCATCGTACCGCATCCAGCTTCTATATACTTGTTTATAATCTGTATAGCGTATCTGGATATGTTCTTTTTGTAATTCTGCATAAGAGCAAAAACGCTTTTTTCTGTTTTCAGGGATTTCTCTAAGCTGATACACTGCAAATTGATTACCTGCCATAACCGTTTCTCCTGTATTTCCATTTTTCCATTACAATTCTGCTTCTTTCTTACGAGTGTAGGACGTTTCTTCTTTTTTCTCCTGTTTCTTTAACAGTTCTTTACGCTCCTTTAAGGCTTTTAGCACAGAAACTTTTCTTCCCATTGTTCCCTCTGCTTTTGTCTGCTCCGCTGTGTTTTCCCGTTGTTTTTCTGCCAAGATTCTTTCTAAATCTCCCATTGCTTTTTGTACCAACGGGCTTTCTTTATAATGGGGGACTAAGTCAATCAAGTCTTTGGAGATTTTCCCTCCAGACATCAATTCGTATGCTCCATCATAAATGCTTCCGTCTTTCAGGCAAAATCCAATTCCTTTTATTCCATGAATGCGGTCTGCCGGAATCGTTTTGTATTTTTCTACGGCTTCTTCCAATGTCAGATTTTCATAATATTCCCCCATAGAAGGAAATTCCATACATTCTGCAGCATAGAAAGAAATTCGGGGTTCTTGTAGCGTTTCCTGTGGTATCTGTCCCTGCTTTTCTGCTTCTCTTTCGTCAAGATACTGTTCTGCACGCTTTATGTATTCCTGCAGTGTCCCGGTTTTTTCCAACGAAATAGGATTTATGTCAATTTTCAATCCGGCAATCCTCATTCCATTTTCCTGAAGCAGATTAAAAAAGGCATCTTCCCTGATGTCCCCGGTATAAGAAAGCGCCACATCAAGATCGGAGTCTTCCCTATACAAAGTTTCTCTTGTACGGCTTCCATATACCCTTGCTGCCAATAAAGTGATTTCTTCATATCCAGCCTCTTCCAGTTCTGCCTGTGCGTAACAAAGTATCGCTTCTTCAATGTTCTGTCGGCTCTCACCATGCAACAGTTTTTCTTCCCGAATGCCAATCTGTGAAGTTGGTGTCAGTTCCCCTTCATAGAATCTCTTTTTCTCCCCTTCTATTACAGATTTTTTAAGTTCTTCATAAGAAAATGGCTCACAAGGCAATTCACCTATTCCTTCCTCTTGAAATATCTGGGAAAAAACCTCTTCTTTGGAAGCAGTTATATTCTCATAAAACTGTCCACCAATCTCACGAAACGCTTGGTCATAAATGATACATTCATAGCCTTCTGAAATTTTCTGTAACATCACATACCCATATCCGGATCGGAAAGCCACGTTATTTTCTTCACTCTCCATCAGGGGTTTTAATGCCTCATACGACTTCTGCGGAAAATATTCTGCCCGTTCAACCTGTTCCTGAAGCATTTCACTATCGATCTTTCTACATGCAGTCAAATCTGCCCCTTCCTCCAATAGCAATGTTTTCGCTGCTTCTTGAAGTGTAACATCAAAGGTATCGTATACCCCTCCATCTAATTCTTGAAACTCTTGATTGTAAAAGGTATAATCATACCCTTCCTCTGTTTCCTGAATAAAGAAAAACTGTCCCGTTGCTTCTATCTGATAAGCTGCTTCTCTTTCTGCTTCGTCGAATAAACTTGCATTTGAAATTTCCACCTTCTCCTGCTTTTTGTCAGTTTCTTTTTCTTCCAAATACTCTCTGATTGCTTTCATAGCCTCCTGATCCAGACCATTTTCCAAATCCTGTGCGACCACTTTACCATCTCCATTTACCAGAACTGGCGCAACCGAAGCTCCATATTCGTTATGCTCCATGAGATAGAAATGTTCCTTCTCAATTTTCACTTCTTCTACCGTATGCCATAATCCTTCATGCTGTTCCAGTTCCACCGCTTTGGTATCCATACCAATTTTTATTTCTTTTTCGTTCTGAATACCATCTCTCTCACCTCTGTCTGTTTCCAATTCTTTCATTTTTTCTTCCAGTTCCTTGATAAACTCTCCTGCTGTTCTTCGTATTGCGTCCATGAATGTCCTCAGCTCCCACATCTTCAGATTGTCACTCCACCCCGCAATATAAGGAAAAGAATAGTCAGAAGTATCCAGTCCGAAATATTGACACACCGTATAGGCAATGCTTTCCGCCTCTATCTCCTTTGTTCTCTGATCTTTTTCTTCTCCCGTCTGTTCCAATACTTCCCTGTCATGCAGCTTTGCATGGACAATTTCGTGAATAAGTGTTTTTATCGTCTGGCTTTCACTCATATCTTCTTTCACAACAATCTCTTTCTTTTTATTGCTGTAATACCCCTTTGCTTCTCCTTCTGTTTCACCAAAGCGGATAGGAACAGGGGATAATTCTCTGACTGCCTGTAAAAACAAGAGAAAATTTTGTACCTGCCCTGTTAAATCCGGTATTGCAATTTCCGGTAAAGGCTCTCCAAACGTTTGTGATATATCGAATACACGAACTACCCGAAAATCAGAAACGACATGCTCCACTACTTCTGTTTCTGGCTGCCCGTCCGGTCCCAAAATCGGCTCATTTGTTTCCAGATCAAATTTTTCCACCAGTTCCTTTTCTTTCCTCTGTGAAGGAGCAATAATCTGAATTCCTTTCTCTCCCTTTTTCACCTGACGATGAAAATTTTTCTGCCATGCAGAATATCCCGCTACCAAAGTTGCTTCTGGTCTTTGCAATGCAATCAAAACCGTATTATTAAAGCTGTAATTATAAAATTTTGACATGGTTTTTAAATATTCTGTATACCGTTCTGAGGTAAATAACGCTTTTACGCCTTCTTCCAACTGCTTCGTAATTTCATACATTTGCTGCTCTCTATTTCCTGCCATAGACAAATCCTCCATAGTAAAAATGTCCCGCCAGTTTCCTGACGGGACTTCCTCTTTATAACTGCTGTTCCTGCTTTTTCTTCTGCATATTTCTGTTTTTCCAGCCTTTTTCCATATTTCTTTGTGTGGTTTTCAATCTGCCAAGCACTGAAGATTTTTCTATTTTCCCTTTTCGACCTTCTGACACTCTGCCTGTATAATTGACTGACCTTCTCGGCAAATCTGCCACCTGATCTACTTCTTTCTCCTGATCTTGCGGCATTTCCTTTTCATCCATATTCAAAAGGGAGTTCAGTTCTGCAAGCCTTTCCATCTTCTCCTGCAATTCCTTTTCTTTTGGAAAAGGCTTCGCAGCTTCCTCCTGTGCTGTTTCCAACTGCTTCTGCAGTGTTTCCAATTTTTGCTCTGTTTCTTCCATTTTCTTCTCAATTCCACTTAACGCATTACTGATACGCTGTAAATTTCCAAGAATATCCTTTCCCATCTCAATCAGATAACTGCATTTTCTCTTAATGGTCATAATGTACCGTTGATTAAACGCATCAAATTTTGCGTATAAAGAAAAGTCATGAAACGTTCCTATTTTTCCCTCTGTATGAATAGCTTTTAGTCCTTCACATGCTGCCAAAAGTGCGGTTCCTGCTTCTTTTTTATCCGTAAAGGTTTTATTGGAAACAATCATGGAAAAATCTTCGTTCTCAAAAATAGGACGGACGGCTTCTGCATCGGAACGAAGCCCCGCAAGGCGTTCTTTCTGTGCTGCAATCTGCATTGGATAATTCTTTGCAATATCCGTTTCCAGTTTATATTTCTGGCTGGTATGGTTTGCTTTTAATAATTTCAATTTACTTACCTGTATATCCAGATCCATTTTTTCTTTGATATAAGGGTTTCCTGTTGCCAGTGCCTTAATTTCTGCATACGACAATGCTGTGTCATCGACATCTTCACAGGCACGAACAGGGGATTTGCTTGTCATAATCTGGGAAATAAATTTCTGTTTATTCTCCAAAATCTGCCACATATACGCATCAAAGGTATTCTCTGTCACATACCGGAAAATCTTTACTTTTTTATTTTGATTGCCTTGCCGCAAGATTCTTCCCTCCTGTTGTTCCAAATCTGCGGGCTTCCAGGGGCAATCTAAATGATGAAGGGCAATCAGGCGATCTTGAATGTTTGTACCTGCCCCTAATTTCGGGGTAGAACCCAGTAAAACCCTGACCTGACCGGAACGCACTTTTGCAAAAAGTTCTGCTTTTTTTGTTTCCGTTCCTGCTTCATGAATAAACACAATTTCCTCTTTTGGTATCCCTTTTGTTACCAGTTTTTCCCGAATATCATCATATACATTAAAAGAACCGTCACTTTTTGGTGTTGATAAATCACAGAAAATAAGCTGTGTAGAAAGCTGCTCCTTTGTTTCTTCCCAAATAGAAAAAGTATTTTCCACACAACGGTTAATCTTGCTGTCTTCATAATCTGGAAGCATGTCATTGATAAGACGCTGATCCAACGCACATTTTCGTCCATCATTAGTGTCGGGTAGGATACCGGCGAGGTAGCAATAGCTCCTTTTCCGTTATCCCCCCTCAGAACCGGACGTGATACTTTCGCATCATCCGGCTCCCCAGTAATTCCATTTCAAGAACTTTTGGTTATATTACCATTGTGGATTGCTACATGACATTCCCGACATACCACAAGCGTTTTTCTTTTTCTGGCAGACATTATCTGTACCCATTTAGGTACTTCTGCCTGTCCTTTCTTCTTTAAATCTGCAAGTTTTCTTATATGATGTACCTCTATATTTTCAGTACTTCCACATAATTCACACTTCTCTGCCAACAGTCTTTTAACTAATTCTGTTCGCCCACCATATACCTTGTATGGTATATCCTCTATAACAGCTTTTCGTTTATGCACAAGAGAAATTCCTCCCCATGTCGCAACTAATGGCTTTTTATTAGGACGTTCTACTACAACTTGCAGACACGGAACTGTTTTTCCACTTGTACTTGTTGTGGTTGTTCTATACTTAGCCTTTTGCTTATTGATAGATGACCTGTGTTTACACGCAAGAGTTTTCAATAATGAAGTTTCCATATACCAGTACAACTTCGAGAACCAAGACAAATTTTGTGCGAGAATATAATACTGCACCAGTCCTCTGTACTCTTGCTGATATGTCTGTACAATAGAAAAATCATCATCTTGCAGAAGATTATTCCTGTGAGTTGCTTTTCCACGTTTCATATATTTCTTGCATTTTTCTTCAATTACTTTTGCAGGGACTAATAGTGCGATTGCTCCATTTGCTCCTCTACGCCCCTTTGGGTCAATATAGTCATTGACCCTTTGTGCTTTGATTTCATATCCAAGAAACTTTGCCGCCTGACTGCCTGCATTTGTTATTAGAGTCTTTTCTTCTGACATTATCAGATTTAATTTCTCTTTTAGAAATCTTCCTATTTCTGCTTTTATTTCTTCTGCATCTGCTTTAGAGCCAGTGAATCCAAGTAGAAAATCATCCGCATATCTCACATAGCGCAATCTGCGATAATTCTCATCTTGCGTATTAACAGAAGGTATTTTTCTGCGTTCAACCACAAGCTGATGGGCTGTCTTTGCATCTCCCTCCTTTCTGAGTTTTTGGATTTCAGCGGTCAACTTGTTATATTCTGGATTAGATTTCTGCCTTTTTCCTTTTGTGTATTTTGGGATTAAGACTTCTTCAATCCAATTATCAAATTCGTTGAGATAAATATTAGCCAGTATCGGACTGATAACTCCGCCCTGAGGCACACCGCTGATTGTCTGATTGAATTTCCATTCTTCCAAGTATCCAGCTTCTAACATATTCGATACCAGACGGATAAATCTTCCATCATGAATATTTCTTGCAAGTATTTCCAGTAAAATTTTATGGTCGATTGTATCAAAGTATTGAGAAATGTCTCCCTCAATAAACCAGCGAGTTCCTTTCCATACCTGTATTTCTTGTAGTGCTGTATGACATCCTCTGTTTGGACGAAAACCATGGGAATGTTCACTAAACTGTGGCTCATAATACGCTTCTAAAATCTGACGCATTACTTCCTGCAATACTTTATCTCCCCATACAGGAATCCCCAGCGGACGCTTCTTACCATTTTTCTTTTTGATATATTCCCGTCTTGCTGGTTTCCATTGATATTTCTCCTCACGGAGTATTTCAATCATTCTGTCTATTTTCTGAATGGACATTCCATCTACCGTTTCATCTGTAACACCCTTTGTCATTGCTCCGTTATTCGGGTATAACTTAGCATAGGCATTCAGATATAATTCACGGTTAAATAAGAGCTTGTAAACTCTTTCAATAGGTTTCTTTTGTTTTCCACGTTCTTGAATGACCGTTAAAACAGTTTTGGCTGTACGCATCTCACGCACCTACTCCTTTCTAACTAATCGAAATTACCTGTCACCCTTCGCCATGTACAAGGCTTTCCCTTGCTCGGACTACTATGGTGACTCCGTTACCATGGGGGTCTCCCCCTTTAGGCAATCCTGCTATTCGTCAAAAGTATACGTATCGAGTATCCCTTAGGTTCCTTGTTCGTCCCTTTATTCGCACTCACTGTGCGCTCTTTCATTGCAAAAAGTTACTCGTCCAAAATCAACAACAACGAGCATACAATGACATCGGTATCAATCGCTTTCCGATGGGCGATGCTTTGCACCAAGTCGGAACTAAGGTTCAGGCAGTATAGCTTTAACCATAGGATACGGAACTTGCGGAGCATCGAAGTATTGCGATTAACTCCTTATCCGCTTTACCAACATGCGATTGTCCCCTTTGAGTTTCCTCTCCAGGTAGGTTGGTTGTTCCCATTATTTACTTTTAATAATGTCCCCCTGCGGGGGAGATATACTTTTGCGCTTAGCAGCGCAC
>OFSC01000368.1_pt1 | contig 38369 bp, 29 predicted proteins | sample 1543201 | NCBI WGS metagenome assembly OFSC01 (sample SAMN04209228, study PRJEB22552) | human gut metagenome | biome: gut; material: feces | host: Homo sapiens | place: USA: Oklahoma
AAACTTCTTCTTCATCATCAGCTAATGCGGCTTCTCCTGAATCTAAAGAGGCGGCTCCTGTTACAACTCCAACAGGTGTGGTGAATAATGAGGGGTTGATGGATGCCAAACTTGCCAACTATCTGGAGAACTGGAAGCAGAGACCGGATAAGCAGGGCGATTACTTTGAGAATATGGTTGCCGACTTGTTGGCTGATGGCACTGCCAATAGCAATGAGGAGGCAGTGAGCATAGTGAAGTCTGCTCTGGGCAGATATGCCAACCGTTCGGCTATGGACGTTACCAACCAGGTAGTTTCTTCTTTGCCTGATGATACTGTGCAGGATGCAGAGAAGAGTATTGAAGCGCAATGGTATAGCCATGGCGTGCAGGATAAGTTGAAGCAGGAGGCATATAACATGGGTATCAGCTATGATGACTATGTGGGACTGTTCTTGAAGCCAGCTATGGTACAGAGTTTGGTTAACAAGTATGGTCCGAAATATCGTGACATCGCTGAGGGTATTGCTACACGCCTCTATTCGCATGATGAGAATGTACAGGACAGACTGATGAATCAAGACATCAATGATGCTCTTTCTAGTGTTATCAATAAGTATGTGAATCCATCTGTAGTGGATGAGTACAACAAGGCTCAGGAGGCAGGCAGTAAGGCATTTACGGAGGGAATGGAAGGAAGCCAGTTTATTCCGGCTAATCTTCGTCTAGGTACAGCACTTGGTGCTCAGTATGAGGCAAACGAGGCCAAGGATCCTGCAAAGGTGCTTTCTAGTTTGCAGAAGAAGTTTGGCAATCTCTACCGGAATCCGGAGTTCCTGAATGATATGAGCAATGCGGCATTTAAGGTGATGCAGCGATATGGCTTGAATGGCACTCAGAGTAGTGATCCTAAGCAGTTCAAGCCGATGATCAATTCTGTTCTTAAAAATGAACTCGACCAGTTGGAGATTAAGGGTATGATGCCTAAGGGTAGTGCTGAGTACATCATGAAGACTGGTTTGGGTAACACTATTGTGGGTAAGATTACTCGCAAGGCTGTTCAGACGGACTACCAGAACTGGCTGGAGGATATTGCCAATCAGCAGTATCAGCCGGGCTTCTGGGAGAACGTAGCTAGTGGTGCTCTGACCTTTGCAGGTGATGCCTGGAGTTATTGGCTGCCGGGAGCCGCAGGTGGCAAGTTGACTAAGAGCATGGTAGCCAAGGCAGAGGGTAAACTGGCTGGTGACCTCATGGCTAAGGGTATGGAACGCAAGATGGCTGAGCGAGCTGCCAAGGTTCTTATCGGTAAGAGTAAGGCCGAGGCTTTGAAGAGTGGAGCCGCGCATGGTGCTGTTACCTTTGGCGGTCAGTCTGCAATCTCGAAGCCTATTGATGAGATTTATCGTACAGGTCAGTTCGATGAGAATGGCAAGATTTACAATCCTTCTGGGTGGAAGATTGCGCTTGATACTTTATTAGAGGGAACACAACAGAGTGCCTTAGGTGTTATCATGCAGGGTAATACTATTGCTAATATGCTAGGCAAGGGCAGAGGCTTAGCTACCAATATTCTGGCTGATATTGGTGGTAAGGTTGTGGATTCCGGTATTATGACCGGTCAGCAGTTGTTGGAGCGTATGGCGCACGACCCGAATTTCAAGCCTACCGGTAAGGATGCTGCCGAGAGTTTCTTGGAGAGCATGGCGAACCTTACTGCTATCGGCTTGCCGAGCATGGTGGGCAAGTATGCTCGATTCAAGGACGCAAGGGAGTTTAACAAGAAGTTTGACTTCTCTGATCAGGATATTGCCGAGTTGAAGAGATTCGGCTATGATGGTCTTCGTGATGCTTTTGAGAAGATGGGCATCGGGGAGTATGCTGTGGTTGGTGAGAATGCTCAGCGACTTGATGGGCAGTTAACCCAGAAGTATATGGACCTGATGAACGACAAGAGCGTGCCGGAGGTGTTGAAGGCTAAGATGATGGCAGTTGTAGAAGGCAAACGCCCTTCTTCTTTCTCGCCTATTGTTGATTCCATCATCATTCAGCCAATGGATAATGATGGCAAGGTTTATCTCGAAACCTTAAATAAGGATGGCGGTATTGTTGAGAGAAAGGAGTTTTCTTCTCTTGATGAGGCTCAGAAGGCAGATAAGAAACTGGAGTATGAGAAGACTCTTGGTTTGGCTTCTGTGCTGGAAGGTGAGTTCCACAATGAGTTTACGCAGGAGCATCTTGAAGGCTTATACAACAAGGCAGCCCAGAAATATAATATGGGTGAGAAATTGACAGATGAGGATAAGGCAGCGGTTTATCTTCATCAGAATGCTGGTGCCATCAAGGAGATTATGGATAAGCAGCAGAAGGGTATTATCCTTACTGACGAGGAGCAGAAGCAGGTTAATGCCTACCGTCATTATTATGACAGTGCTTTGGAGAACAGTTCTGTGATGAGGGAGTTTGTCAATACGTTTGAGGATTCGCATGGCGTGGTGCGCGGTACACTTCGTAAGGCTTTGGAGTCGAAAGATAAGAAATATGCGCCATTGGTAGAGTCTTATCTTAAGGAGCTTTACAATTCCATCGAGCTGAAACGTGAAATGAAGCAGACGATGGATGATCTCTATAATACTTCCCATGGAAATGAGCAGAAACGCATTGAGCAGGGTGGTGTTGAGGGCGAAACCCCGGTATCTCCTGTTGAGAGTTCTGCTGGTGGCCAGGAGCCTCCAGTTTCAGAGGGACCTGCTCCATATCAAGACCGTACCAACTCCGTACCAACTCCGAGTGATGCAGAAGTTGCTGCAAGCCCTGCAAACTCTGCTGCTGAGGGTGCAGTAAATGAGCCTAAGGTTGCAAGCTCTGATGCTTTTGTTATGGGACAGAATGCCTATAAGAATGGGGATTCTGAGGCTTTGCAGGCTATTGACTATAATAGCGATTTGGCAACAGAACGTTTGAAGCGAGCGTTTGCTGATAACGAGAAGATGCCTGATATTGTAGCCAATGCCTATAATGAAGGTAGAGATATGGAGCAGTTTGTGGCTCAGCGTGCAAGTAGTCTGACACCGGTACAGAAAGAGGCTATCAGTAAGTATGTAGAGGCAATGGATTCCAAGAAGGGGGCTATTGATGCTCTGCAGCATGCTGATGATGGCTATGGTGAGGCGTTGAAGCAGCAGCTCTGGCCATACCAGACGGAAGACGGAAACATCGTGCCAGCTACTTTGGATAGTGGAAAACAGGTGTTCCTGAAGAAGGCTAACGAATATGGTGGAGCCTTTGTTGTCGTTCCTGATGAGCAGGGACAGCCTATGATTAAGCAGGTATCTAATGCCGAGATTAAAGAGGTAGGCACTCCTGTTTCTCTTGATGAATACATCGAAAATGAGGTGGCTCAGCAGAAGGATGCAAGAGCGCAGCAGTTTATCAGCCAGTTTGATGGTAGTGCCTTGAAGCCGAATGATCAGGTAACTGTTGCCATGGAGGAGGGTGATGCTAATATCAACATGACCTTTGCCGGATATAGCAAGGACGGAAAGATTGTACTTACTGATGGCAAAGATTATCTTCCCCTATCTAAAGAAGAGTTTGCAGCATGGCGCAAGAATGCGCTCGACAACACAATCAATGAGCATTTGGATGCCGAGGACGATGAACGCGAGCAGGAAGCAGTTTCTCAGGCTGAGGCTGATAAAAAGCAGCGTTATGCCAATGGCATCGTGGGGCTGAGCGAGGGCCAGCCGGACTATTCTTCTAAGGATTCAGATCCAAATGTGGCGGCTGAGTATCTGCAGGAGCAGTTTGGGGAAGACCATGGCAAACTTTTGAATCTGGTTAATGGCAGCCGTGATGACATCAAAACGCAACTTGCCAACAAGAGAAAGGCTGCTATTGAATATCAGAACTGGCTTGATACCAATGCCGATCTTGACCCGGAAAAAGCTAAGAAGGTGGAGGATGAGTTGAGTCTTGTTAATGAGCAGATTGCAGATCTTGATGCACGTTTCAAGAACTGGAATACTATCCGCAACAGTGTGATGACTCCTGATGAGGTGAAAGCTATGAAGGAGGAGCGCAAGGCTGAGGTAGAGAAGGCTGGTGTTGATGAATCAGCCATCGTGCCATCTGATGATTTCCATGTGCTCGTACTTGAAGATGAAGAATTGAAGAAGCAATATCCAACAATGGATAAGGCTACCGACTACATTACCTCTCAGCGCAAAGACATCTATCATACCCAGGAGGATGTGGAGCGCAAGATAAATGGTGTGAATGATATGCTGGATCAGTATATCAATGGCGAAACAGAGTTGGACCCTACCCAACTCATGGAATTGAATACTACAAAGGCTCAACTGGAAGCTCTGCAGACTAATTTGTCTGTTGCTGCCAAGGGTTTGAAGGCTCAGGCTAATAAACTCAGCAAACTTTATAAAACAGAAGTTAGCCAGCAGGAAATGGAGGAACTGGGTATGACTCCTTCTGAGCAGCGTAAGGCATTGGTGACTGATGCGCTGAAGAAGAACGATATGAAAGCTATCCATGAAATATATAAGGATGCTTCCGTTGATGTGATGGACTTAACTCCTCAGACTCTCGAAGAGGCTGTGTCAGAGTCTTTGTTTCCTCATAGCTTGAATCCAGAATCTCTTCAATATGAGTTGGGCAAGAGTAATTTTAAGTTTGGTATTGGCAAGCGGTATGATTCTAATAAGTTCAATTATCTTATTGCCAAGAAAGGAACAGGTATGTCGGTTAATGAGTTTGCCGTGAGAGTGTACAATGACCTTCCTGTAAACTTGCTGGATATGGGATATACCGACCAGGATGTTCGTAATGCCCTTCTTGATATGTTTAAATCTTATGATAGTGTGAAGGAAATGAGAAATGTGGCTCTGATGAACCGCATAGCTGCTGCAGAAGATGAACTTTCAAGCGAGGAAGAGTATTACGAAGCACAAAAAGAGCGAGAAATTATCGAAAGACAGGCAGAAATTGAGAAATATAAATCGTATATTCACGAAAAAGAGTTATCTTTGCCGTCTGAAAGCGAACTTGATCACATCAATGGACTTGAATTTGACCGTATGATGGAGATTGAGGATCGTGAACGAGAGTACAAACAATATGTCAAATCAATTTTACCAGAATTAGCAGATTATGATGACAGAAGCAATGAAGAAGGATATGAAGGAGGCAGTAGCCTGGGTAGCGACTCTTCACGGAGAGGAGTTGGTGAAGGAAATAGCCAAGGCGAAGAAGTTGGTAACGGAGAAGCATCTTCTGAGTCCGAGATTGGAGAAGGCTCTGATAGCGGACGCAAAGGGCGACAAGAGACTGGCAGCATGGAACCTGGCGAAGGCTCAGCTGTTCGAGGCTCACATCTACCGCAAGAAGCATCCTTCGGAGAACGTTTAAAGAGTGCCATTGCCGAAACTGAGACCGAACCAACAGAGGCTCAGAAGAAGGCTGGCAATTACAAAAAGGGTCATTTGTCCTTTGGTGGCTACGATTATACCGTAGAAACACCAAAGGGCGTGACTCGTAGCGGTAAGGACGAGCAGGGTAAGCCTTGGAGCGTGACCATGCACGATACTTATGGCTATATTCTTGGTAAAATTGGCGTTGATGGTGACCATATTGATATGTTCATCAATGACGCTGCAGACCTTGATACTTTTGATGGTAACGTTTATGTTGTTGACCAGGTGAACCCAGAGACTGGTGAGTTTGACGAGCATAAGGTGATGTATGGCTATCCTGATGAGGCGGCTGCTACAGAGGCTTATCTTGCCAACTACTCCAAGGGCTGGAAGGGACTTGGTAAGGTTACTTCTGTGCCTAAGGCTACCTTTGACAAGTGGCTGGAGTCTTCTGACCGCAAGACTAAGCCTTTTGCGGAGTATGCTATGGTACAGAAGGAACAGGCGAAATTTGACCGCGATGTGAAGGAGGTGAAGCCGGAGAATCTGACGGAGGCGCAGAAGGTGGCTTATGATGCAGTTTCTACTATGCTTAAGAAGGCTGGCATCCCTGTGAAGGTTGTTAGCAATGAGGATATGGAGAAGGTGGCTGAGGCGCAGGATAACCTGGCAGTAGAAATGCTTTTGAATGATCCTCGTTTGCGCTTCTATATCAAAACTCCTGAGCAGAAGGAGGCGGCCAAGGCTGCTTATGACTGGGCTGCCAAGAACAGACCGGACAAATTTAAGCAGTATGCCCTCGTAAATATGGATAATCCGAACCAACCTCCTCAGTACTTTGAGAAGAAGGACTTAGCAGAGAAGTGGCGCAAGTACTATACCAATGCCTGGAAGATAGGAAACTACAAGGCATTTAATCTGAATAAGCCTTTTGAGGAGCAGATCAAGAACGTAAAGGGTGATGTTCCTAGCGAGTTTGACCCTTACAAGGCTGAATCTCTGCTCAATAAGAGAATCGAGTTAGAGAAGCAGATTAAAGAAACCGAGGATTCCTATAATGCCAAGAAGAAAGAGCGCGCAGAGTATCAAAATCAGTTAATGCAGGACTATATGGATCAGCATGGCTTATCTTCTGAGAACGATATTCCAGATGATGTTTGGACTGACTACAGGGATAAATCCTTTGAAAAGTATCAAGATACACTTGATGACTTGTTCCATAAGTATGTTGAGTTAGATAATCAGTTGAAGGCTGTTGCTGAGCCTGGAGTGCAGTATTTGAAGGGTAAGGGTGTGGTTTATGGCTACACTGATGGCAAGCAGATTGTGCTGAACCAGGAGCATCTGAATCCTAATACTCCTATCCATGAGTATCAACATCTTTGGCGTACTGCTGCCAAAAACATGAATCCGGAACTTATAGAGCATGGTGATAAACTCATCATGCAGACCCAGCTATTTGCCGATTTGAAGAAGGATCCTAACTATAATCATCTGACAGATGAGCAGATTTGCGATGAGGCTTTTGCTCGTTTGACCGGTGAGGACGGAGCTGCTATTCTGGAACAGATGGCTAAAGATGCTATCAAGGAGTATCCGCTTGATACAGCAAAGCAACTTAGTGTTATCAATAAGTTGAAGGAGTGGCTGAAGAAGTTCTGGTATTGGACTCTTGATACATTTACGAAGTGGAAGCCTGAGGACATTAAGAAAATGACCTTGGAGGATATTCGTAATCTTGTGTTGAGAGACTTGGCGAATGGTGTGGACCCACGTACTAAACTTCATGAGACTGAGAATGCTGATGACATCAAGTTTATGGGTTCTACTACCAAGAAACGTATGAAGAATGTTGCTTCACAGTTTGAAGGTCGAGAACTCGATAAGGCTCAGCAGGTTGTAGCTGATGTTTATTCTTGTAAAGATAATAATAAAGATTTTTCATTTACTAGTGGTGGAGCAGAAAGAATTATGGTTATGCGACAGGGAAATGATGATCATGCTGGAACTAAACATAGCTTATATCGTCACTTTGGTGTAAACAAGAATTATATCACTGTTGATGATATTCTTTCACTTCCAAAAATGTTGAACGTTTCTACTCGCAAACCTAGTAAAAAAGGAACGATAGAATACTCATATACTGATAAAGAGAGTGGCGTTACTTATACTGTGGTAACAAAACCTGTTGGAAATAAGGAACATTTTCAGAATTTCTATTCAGATAGAAAAGCAAATCCATCAGATGCGTCCCATGTTGCAGAAGGCAACACTTACACTCCGGAAGGAGCACGCAAAACCGATGGAAATGCTTTTATGCGTGCAAAGGTAGATAATAATTCTGAAACCGCCAAGGAAAATGGCGAAAATTTATCTGTGGAGGATAAAATAATGGCTGTATCTCAGCAATTTGGGGTTGATCAGGCAAATGTGGCGATGTACGCCAATGCTATTAAGAAAGGTTCTACTGCTGAGGCTGCACGTGCCAGAGCAAACATCAAACGATATTTGAAGCAGGTGCATAAAGATGATATTTCCTCATTTAAAGATTTCGCAAGGTATTCTAAGCCTGTTGAAGCAGCTCTGAGGGAATATTTTGGTGACCTTGATGCCATGATCGAAGAGCGCGTACAGCAGGTGAAGGCACAACGTAACGCCATGGAAGCCGCTAGAAAGAGAGCTGAGGAAGAGGAAGCCAAGCGACAAAAGCACTTGGAGGAACTTTCTCTGATTCCTGATGATCAACTTGACAAGCAGTATATGGATGCTCTTGCCAAGGGTGATGATGCTACTGCCAGGGAAATGCTCGATGAGGCTGCCAGACGCAAGGGGTATGATGATACCGAAAGCGCATATCAGGGCGTAGGTGCATGGACTGCACCGGGAAACCCTGGATATGAAAGCGACAAGGCGAGACGTGACGATTGGGAATCCAGTGGCTCAGATGTAAACCTGGAGGATATTGCCTTGGGCTATACTCCTCAGCCGAATGATTACTTCTCTCACCCTGAGCGTTATTCTCAAAACACTCCTCATGGATTGGAATCTGTGAAAGCTATCAATACGGCTATTGATGCCATTAAGAATGGCGAGAAGGATGTTGAGGTAAAGGTTTATCGTGCTGTTCCAACTTCTGTGAAAGAAGGAAAGTTGCGTAATGGTGACTGGGTTACTCCTTCTAAGAAATATGCCGAAATGCACGGAACGAACCGATTGGATGGCAAATATCGTATCATTGAAGACGAAGTTCCGGCTACTCAACTGTGGTGGGATGGTAATGACGCAAACGAGTTTGGCTTTGATGATGGCAAGGAGTATAAATACAAGAATGCCAAGAATAATAGAAAGTTGAACGACCTTGTTACCTATGATGATGAGGGTGACGTTATTCCTCCTTCTAAGCGTTTCAATTCTCGCAAGCAAGATGTACGATTCCATCGAGTGACAGAGCCGAAGGAACTGGATAGGCTGAATAAGGAGAAGACTTTCAGAATGTATAGCGGAATGCAGGAGGTGGATGGCAAGCTCTATTCGCCTATGGCAGCTATCATTGATGGAAAGCGTACCGATGCCACCGAGATTGGTGCTTGGATGGGTGCAGACGAGCGACCGGATCTTGTGAAGAACGGAAAATTCCAACTTGTGAAGACCGATAAGAACCCTGGGGCAGGAGAAGGTCCAGTGCCAGCTGCTTACAACCCTTACATGCACACTTCCACTTCGGTGATGAACGATCAATTCTCTGGTGCTTATGCTAGAGGTAACATTAAGGTTGTGGAATGGGAGATTCCGGAGAGCGAGAAGACTAGTGGTTATCATGCCGAGGGCGCAAAGGACTCTGTAGGCTTGGTGCCTTGGACTTCCGGAACAGTGAACAGTCTTCTGCCAAAGGATAGACAGAGAAGCGTGATGCTATCTCGTTGGAGAAAGGCAGTGAGAATCGTGCCTGACGAGGAGGTGGCTGAGAAAATCGCTGCCCAACTGAGCGGTACAGGTTTGGCTATTCCTTGGAATGTAGTTACCCCTAACCAGTTGAGAGAGCTTGCCAAACTTGGTGTGCCTATCACGACCGTGGAGCAAGGCAGACAGAACCCAGAGGTTAAGGAGAAGTTCCTGGAGCAAATGGACGAGTTGAAGAAGGAGTTTCCGCAGGCTCAGTTCGTTGACGTGAAAATGACCAAGGACGCCTTCAAGGAATGGGGCGGTAAGGGTATCGTGAAATCTCCTATCATGGAGCAGAAGTTGAAAAAGCACCCTGATTCTCTGATGAAGGCTGGAACCTACTTTAGCGGTGGTGGACTGGTAGAGGAAGGCTTGAAGGGTATCATCGACCCAGTTGTGGCTGTGGAATATGACCGGAAGATAAGCGGCGTATATCGCAATAACTTCGGACAGCATATTGTTACGGCTGACGTGAGAGACGTGGATCCGAAGGAACTGGTGAAGCATATTGATGGTGAGGTTGAGTATTTCCATGCTTCGCCTGTATGCAAGAACTATTCGCAGGCCAAAAGTAATAGTGGAGAGGTGGAACTTGACAAGGAGACTGCCAAGAGTACTGCCGACTTCATTGATGCCGTGAAACCGCGAGTGGTGACTATCGAGAACGTCAAGGGTTACAAGGACTCTGAGGCGATGAAGATTATCATCAAGGCACTTGATAAGAATGGCTATACATGGGATTCTGATGTGTATAATGCCGCAGACTATGGTGGCTATACCAGCAGGGAGCGACTGATTGTTAGAGCCGTGAAGGACGGAGAACTGCCTGAAAAGCCAAAGAAGCAACCACGTAAGGGTGGATGGTTAGAGGCTGTGGAGGATATTCTTCCTACTTTGAAGGTGAAGGAAAGCGGTGTGGCTCCATGGATGGATGCCAGATTGAAGGCTGACGGTATTGACTGGCAGAAGGTGGAGAAACCTCTTTACGTAATGGGAAGTGCTTATGCCGATGGCAAGATTCCTCATGCCTATGGGGATGAGATTCTGCCTACGCTGAGAACCAAGAGTGGTGATGTGATCATCATGCCGGGTGGAAAGGTATTGCGTGCAGATGGCAGGGTATTGGCTAGGATTACCGGACTGGGCGATGACTATCTCTTGCCTAAGACGGAGTCTTTGGCCCATACCATCATTGGCAATGGTATTCCGGTGCAGTTGACCCAGGGCGTGATTGCTCCTCTGCTGAATAAAGATGACTTGTCGGGCAGAAATGTATTGGCACGACTTGGCAGCTCTATCTTCAAGAACAACTGGGATGCAGACAAGCAGAAACAAGTGAGCGACCGGGTAGTGAACACTGCCAACAAACTGGGTGGTGCTGAGGCTACAGTTTACACTTCTGTGGATGAGGTTCCAGATGCTTATCTGAGTGATGTGAAGAATGGGGCTACCGGATGGTATGACCCTACTACACACACGGTGCATGTTTATCTGCCTAACTGTGCTGATGCCAACGAGGCTGAGAGAACGGTGCTGCATGAAAAGATAGGACATGAGGGTATGGAAGTACTTCTTGGTGGCGAAGATGGCGTGAGAAAGTTCGCCAACTTCGTTTATCGTTCCGTAGGTAAGGATGTTCGAGGCAAGATTATTGACTTTGCCAATAAATATGATCCGGACTGGAAGAACCCTGACCGCATGAATGTGGGAACGCAGGAGTATATCGCTCATTTGGCTGAGGAGGGTCCTAAGACTGCTGAGGATTTTTCTCTTTGGACCAAGATTAAGCATTATCTTATCAAGTTGCTGAAGAAGCTGGGTGTTCGTGTGCCGGGACTTCTCAATGACAAGGATTTGAGATACTACCTGATGAAGGCTCGCAAGGCTCTGTACGTTTGGGACGAAATGTCTCAGGAGAAGCAGGAAGCCATGATGAAGCAGGCTAGCAATGCTGAAATCAAGGATGCGCTATCTGATGGTGCAGGTAAGGGCAAGCCGAGACAGAAGAAGGGCGAAAGCACTATTCAGTACATGAAACGTGTACAGGAGTGGCGAAAATGGCAGAATGCACGCGAGGATAAAGAGAACCCAGAGCCTCCAATGTTCTACGACATTGATAAGGATGAAGCAGGCAAAAAGGAATGGGCAAAGCTCAATAAAGACTGGCGTGAACGCCACCACCTTGTTGGCGAGGAACCTACTGGTATACCTATCCGAATGGAAAATGAAGAGGATGATGCCTACATGAATCGTATTCATGAATATGAGAAATGGCAGGCAGCAATGAAGGACCAGGAAGACCCTTTGCCAGATATGTTTGCATTTGAAAAGAAGAAGCAGGAGAAGGTGAAACGCAAGTATGAGGACTGGCTGGCCAAACATGATCTGCTGGAGCAGCAGCAAGCCGATCTGGACTTGTATGAGGGTAAGATTTACCCAGCAGAGACCAATCCGAAGGCTGATGCACTGGAGCAGCAGGTAATGCAGGATTTGGCAGAAGTGACCAGTACGGACGTGAGCAAGGAAGGTGCAGCAATGACCGTTAAGCATGCCGTGATTCATAGACGCAAGAATATGGAGGAGGCGAGTGCAGATGATGCCATCTATATCAATGATGTGAAGAATAGAATCGAGAAGATGGCTGATAGCGGTGTTTTTGACAAGTTGCTATCTGATTACAAGGGAAAGAAAAACAGGGCAGAAAAACTTGCCGAGACTATACCTTATATAATAGAGGCTCCTAGACGTTTGCGTGACATGGCGCACAATCTGAATGCCACTGGTGTTTTTGATAAGGGACATATCCATATTCAGCCAGCTGATGTTGAGGCTATCCAGCCATACGTGACAGACTTGATTACCGAGACAGCAAAGAAGCATACAGAGATTAAAAAAGGCAAGGAGATAGAGGTATACGATGATCCTAAGGCTGTGAGCGAGGTGGCAAGCAAAATGGCTCAGGCAATTAATGCCAATCACCAGGGCGAGGAAGGTTTTGTACCATGTGATGGAACAGACATCCTCAGTAAACATGTTTTGAAACTCGTAAAAGAGAGGGTAGTGCCTGGACGTATCAATTATAAGGAACTTTCTCCTGAAATGCAGGCTGCCATTGATTCCATCCGAGACTGGTATAACTATACCTACGACTGGTTGATGGATAATCATACTTTGAAAGCTGGCACTGGTTATAATGTTGACTACGTAAATCATATTTGGGATAAAGAGAAATCTGATCCTGAGGCGTATGCTACCTTTGTGGAGAATAGGCAGCGTACCAAGAGTCCGAATGAGAAGCCGAGAACCATCAGCACATTAATGGAAGGTGTTTATGCCGGACTTGTGCCAAAGACTACTGACATCACGAAGATGATGGCATATTACAGCAGAAGTAATATTGAGGCATGGGCAAACAAGACCATGTTGCAGGAGTTGACCGGACTGAACGTAATTGAGAGGAATGAAAAAGGAGAGGTGATTTCAACTGATCCACTACTTTCTTCTTCTGCTCCATTCAATTTGGGGCAATATAAGTACTTTGAGATTCCGGGTGTGGGACCTGTATGGGTATATAATGTATCTCCAAAGCAAGTGAAGGTGAAGAACCCTATCACTGACAACGAAAAGGTGATCTATAGTGAGGCTAGTGCCGGTGACAGATTTGGAGTTGTGTTTGATACCTATCAGTCTTCGCCTTTCTGGAAGGCTTTTGATACGCTTGCTTCTAGTGCCAAGAAACTGGAGCTTGGCTTTAGCGGTTTCCATGCCGGAGCCTTGACTGAGGTTTATATGGTGCAGAATATGGTGGAGTTTGGTCCAAAGAAGGCTATGGCCAACTTTATGAAGTATATCTTTGTAGATACAGCCAAGAACCATGAACTGCCTTGCTTTGCCAATCCTGAGGATTTCCAAGAGGCTGCTAGCCATCTGGTGAAGTTCGGAGCGACCAACGACTATGCAGCTGCAGACGTGCAGAACATGTTCGACAATATGCGCGATGCGATGATGAAGGTGCAGGAGAAGTTGAAGGACGGAAATAAAATTTCCGGAACGGTGGCTAAGGCTTCTATGCCATTGACGGTGGCAACGCAGATGCTTTCTCTCATCAATAAGGGTATGGATGTAGCTTTGTGGGATTTCCTTCATGACGGACTGAAACTTGCTACCTATCGTATGAGGGCAGACAAGACCAAAGAGCGTGCCAAGAAGAAGGGTTGGACTGAGGAGGAACTGAGCCGGGCTTTGGACGAGGACGGCCAGTTTGTGAACGATATGTATGGCGGTCAGCACTGGGATGTGTTGGGAGCGAGCCATCGAACTTTGCGTTATGCCGGACGAGTTCTTCTTTCGCCAGACTGGAATGATTCTACTACTCGACACTTCCTGGCATTAACCGGATTTGGTTCTATCTGGAATGAGGCAACCTTTGAGAACTTCAAACAGTATTACAAGAAGCTCAAACATAAGGAACTTACACCGGAGGATGAAGGCAGAAGAAGCAGACAGATTTCGGCTTTGCTCTGTTATGGTATCGGATTCATGGTATTTTATGAGGGTATTGCCAATGGCATCAATGCTGCCTTCCGTGCCCTTGACGAGGAGAAGGAGCGCAAAAAGGCTGAGGAGATCAGAAAAACCAACCCTAGCTATAAGAGCATGTATGAACTTGCTTATCCTGATGGTATGAAGTGGTATGACTATCTGATGAGAGGCAACAGCCTTGGCCAGCAGAGCAAGATCTTCTTAGGCAGATATGAAGATGGTACAGAAATGTATGTGAGACATGGTAAGCAGTTCCGTGAGGTTCCGGAATACCTTTTCAATCATAAGGGAGAACTAGAGTTCCCTGGACCTATGGTACAGCGAATGATAGGTAAGGCTAACCCTATGGTGAGAATGACGCTTGATGATATTAATTATCTGAGTGATTTCCAAGCCAGCCATGCTGATCAGGAGATTCAGCGCAAGTATGGCAAGACCATCGGACTGCTTTATAAGGATGCTTTGTACTGGGCACCTTTCCTGATTCCGAGCCAGGAGAACAAGGAGTTCAAGGCAGTTGATTTCTTCTTCCCTTCTTCTAAGGGGTTCTCTCCATGGAAGGCTCAGAGTTACTTCAAGGACTTTATCCTTAGCGGTGACATGGAGGGCGTGGTGATGACCTATCAGAGCTGCCAGCGCAATGGTATTGATCCTGAGGCTCAGATTAAAGCTGCCATCGGTTCGGTGAAGGCACTGGAGAGTGCAGAAATGAGCGATGGAGTGACTTCCTTACAGGAGGCTAGTAAACGTTTTGATGCTGCCAAGAGTATCACGGAAAAGAAGAAGATGCGACAGAAGATGAAGAAATTCCTCTCGCAGAGTGACTACAAGGCTTTTACACAGAAAGAGGCTCTGGACATGGTGCAGGGTTATCTGAACGGTAATGAAGACTTGAAGGAAATGGAGAAGGCTGAAAGCAAGTACCTCATGAAGGCTAAGGCAGAGGACGTAACGGAGGACTGGAGAATACAGAACGTCTGGAACGGAACCATGGAGACTTATCAGGAGTATCAGCGTTTGAAGGATGTTGATAAGGCAAAGGCAAATGCCTTTAAGAACAGCAAGACCAACAAGCGACTGTTCGCGGCTAGAAAGGCTATCTCTGCTGCAAAAAGGAAGATGAATAAGGCTAAGAAGCAAATGGATGGTACAAACGATGCTGCCAAACTGGTAGAGATTCGGAATACCAGAAAGGAGCTGCTAAAAACGTTGAACGGAATGGAGTAGCCTTCGGGCTACTTCACTCTAGGAAATGTTCTATATTTCCGAAAATAGGCTTTGGCAAATTCAATTTTATGTTCGATATTTCTACAAACAGAAAAAGGGACTTGCTTCACAGCGAGTCCCTTTTTGATAGTTATAAAAAATCTAATTCCAAATAAATTTAAAATAGTTATGATTAATGAATCATTTGTGTGTTTAAAGTTGAAGATGTTGGAGCGATGTTATCCGAGAGAAGTACCAGATGCATTCTCTGGTTCCTTTTTCTTTGGTGATGCCCAGCGTATGTAATCAGCCATGCTGTCATCCATGCGCTGCTGCTCACTCTTCGGATTCTCCTTCTTTTTTTCGCCCCAGAGCCGTTGGACGATGCTATCCAAACACCAGGACCAATCGCCATCGAGCGTGACGAACTTGGATCTAGGGACAACGGTAACTGTAGAATCATTCTTCTTCTCGCCCTTTTCATCTTTACCTTCTGGTGATTCACCCTTTGCGGTGATCGAGGTAAAAGGAACATTATTTTCCTGAAGGAACTTTTCTACATCATCTTTTTTGCTATCGCAGAGTTTGATGTGGATAGCAACCTTGTGCTTATCTAAGGAGGTAAGGGCTTCTTTTGCCTTTCCTACCAGAGACAAGTTGCCTTTATCATCTTTAGTAATGACGCAGGCTTCATGTACATTGATTGATTTACCCATGATTTAAAACGTTTTAAATTGAAATGCGGAACAAAAATAAGGAGAAAATATGAAAAAGTAATGTTAAGTTGCGCAACTTATCACTAATAAGCGAGAAAAATGCGGTATTTTTGGCGAAAAATTAAGAATTATGGTTGACAATCATGTAATAAATGACATATCGAACTATGCAGAGCCTGGACCAGACTCACTTGAAGGAGTTAGCCGGGAGCGGTTTACGCAGAGCGAAAGCAATCTTCTGTTGCTGCAATGGGCTTGCCAATACTTCTATGATGGTGCAGAACTGAGAAAGAAGTGGAAGCGAGCGCAAGACTTCGTGATGGGAAGACAGTTGGAAGAGCTGATAGAATGGAACGGAAGAAAGATTACCATCCGGCAGTATATGGAAGCCAAAGGTATGCCAATACTGGAATACGATGTAATCGGAGACAAACTTCTTTCGCTCGTTGGTCTTGTGCGCCAGCAGCGTAGTACTGCTACATGTAGTGCCGTGGATCCAAACGAGGAAGACTATATCAGTTTCTTCAATGAATATCTTCGTCAGAACGACAACTCGAACGACAGGCAAGAGTTAGATGCGAGAATGTTCTATGCCTTTTGTGTCTTCGCCTTTGTGGGCATGAAAACCTATTATGGCAGAAGGGATGGCAAGAATGGCATCTTTGACTATTCTGTAGACATCTTTAAGCTAGCTTTACCACCTTTCTTTAAGTATGACTTGAGCGATGTGGAATTTATTGCTGAGGCTCATGATCTGACTTGGCGAGAGATTATTGATACCTTTACAAATGGAAGCAAGGAAGAGGCTAATAAACTCAGTGAGATCTATCAACAGACGCAGCACCATTTTGCGCCCGAACAGACTTATCACCCCAACGGTGAAGCCCAATATGCCGGAATAGATGATTTCACCCATTCTTCAGTAGTAGGCAAGTACCGGGTATTGGAAATCTGGACAAAAGAAACCAGACCAGCCATCTGGGTACATGACTGGGAGAGTGGAGATTGCGGCTATGCTTCTCCTGACCAGCGAGCCTTCTATGAGGAAAAGAAGCGCAAGATAGAGGAATCCAACATCATGAAAGATGAGAATGGCCTACCTGTGCTCGATGAGAATGGTGAGCCTATCTACTATGTAGACCCTTCTGAACTTAAGACCATCGAAATTAAGGATGAGGCTGAAACCTACTGGTTCAGAAGATATATCACACCGAATGGCTATCTGCTGGATGCCAGGGAATCACCCTACTATGTGCTCAGGGACGGATTCAGAACCTCTATCCATCCATACACCTTCGATGCCTATCCATGCCTGAATGGTGAGATAAGAAGTTTCTCTATGCGTGCCGAGAACAATCAGCGCACCTTGAATCATTATATGATGATGATTAACTTTATTGTGGCCAATGGTGCCAAGGGTACGATGATTGTGGACGAAAATGCTCTGAGCGAGAAACAGAGCATCGATGAAATGCAGGTGAACTATACCAAGACAGATGGTTTTATCTTATGGAACTCCAAGAATGGAGGTAAGCCACCGCAGACACTGGTCAACAAGAGTATTCCGGCAGGTGTTGACTTCATGGTGAACTTTGCCAAGACGATGGCAAGCGAGGGAACTGGTGTGCAGGGTGCTCTACAAGGACAGCATCGGAATACAAGTGGCAAGCAATATCAGTTGGAAAGAGAATCATCATCTACCACAATTCAGGACTTTGTTGAGAGTTTCAACAACTTTAAGGTACGTGTGGCCAAGAAGAAACTTTACCTGATACAGGAATTTTGTACCGATGCGGACAGCGTGAAACTGACAGGTGATGAATTTGAAATTCACTTCAATTCAGAGACCATGAGGGATATGGATCTGGACGTAGCCATCGACCTGGATGCTTACAGCCCAATCGTCAGAGCCACGAACAACGATATGGCTTGGAACTTCATGACCAGCGGTAAGATGGATCCATACACGATGCTTACGGTAGGGCAATTCCCTGGTACGAGCAGAATGAGGAAGTACTTCAAGGAACAGTTGGAGAAGCTACAAGCCATGCAAGCGCAGCAGCAAACGAATGGCGAAATGCCTACAGCAGGAGTTGAACAACAGCAGACTGGTACGCCTGCAGCACATCTGAAAGATGTAAACGATGGAGCAAATGATTTGGCAGCTCTTCCTTCGGCAGCTATGTAGAAAAGAAGTTCTTAGGTAATTCATAATATTGAACGAAATGTTGTTCAGTTCTTAGATTAGATTATTTTATAGGGTTTTTAGTTTTTAAGGTTATTTGATTGTGAAGAGGAAGCCGTGATGGTCTCCTCTTCTTTTTGTTTAGTCAATACCATGTTTCTTCTTGTATATGCGTAACTTAAGCATCAGGGTAGAAACTCGGTACATGTAATACTCTTGCCATTGTTTCAACTTCTTGACCCTAACCTTGTTGTCGGCATCGCAGCCGATGGCTCCCCACTTGGAAGGAGTGTAGTAGTAGGAGGCAGCCTTGATGTCTTCTACGTTCTTGAAGTAGCGTGTTGCCTTCCACTTGCCCATCTGGACTAATCTTCGATATGCGAGCATATCCTTTCTGTTAGGATCGTAGGTCATGATCGCAAAATCTTTATGCGACTGGTCGTAGAGCATGTAGAATCTTGGCGCACCACATTCTTTATACTTGGCAATGGTTGCCTTGACTCCTTTTTGCCACATGCGTGTGGCATGGAAGAGTTCGATACGAGTGACAATAGGCTGGTAGATGGCTATGAGCATCTTACGCAGCAGATTAGAATAACTTTGTTTCATTTTTCTTTTTACTTTTAATTATTAACTTATATGGACAGGCGATAGAATCGCCTGGAACGGTGACTATACAGGGGACGGATTATAATGCTGGCTAGATAGAGGCTAGCTGCCACCACCTATGCCTGACAACTCAGCTACTACTGGAGGGCGGTTGCGGAGGCGTTCACGCTCTATCTCTGCCTTTGAACGGAATGGAACGATTTCCGGTGCTGGCATATCCTTTTCCACGTAGAGGGCAATAGCGCGCGCCATGACACGGTCATCATGCTTGCCGGCTACTGCTGCATAACAGTCGTTCTGTTTGTAATAGAGGAAATAGGTACATTCGTCTATTGCTGCAAGTTCTCGCTCCATATAGCCGCCATCACGGATGATGCGAGCCATGGTCTTCACTACTGCCACCTTAGTTGCCTTGTTGGTATTGAATCCCCACTTCATTTCGATATTCTTCACCTTCTTCAGTTTGGACTGTGATGCGCTATAGAGGTTATCGTATAGAGGCAGGAGGATAGGAAAAAACAACTCTGACTGGTTACCCTCAGTATTGTTCATTCTCGAATAGGCCGTATTGTTCTCGATGACCAGATAAGCATCATTATAGAAATGGGCTATCTGGGCACAGCGCATGGCTAGCTGATCGGCATCGCAGTGGCCATGCCACTCAGCTACGATTTCCGGTACACCACCATAGATTTCATCATAGCGGTCAAGGACTACAATATCTGAGAAGTCACTGGTTTTGTGAGAACCGCCTATATCGCAAGCTACGATATACCGATGTCTGACAATCTCAGAGTTGTCTGGTCCAGCCCACACCTTCAATGGTCCGCCTGAACGCTCGATGAAGCGGATATTGTCCATGCAAGCATCATCGGCAGCATCATAAGAGTCACCTTCAATGTCACCCACCATGATAGGCTCAATACCCTTGCAGTCCTCTTCCATTTCCTTCAACTTGTATGGATCGAAGACTGTAGTACCGGAGAAGAGGAAGGCTTCTACATCATCAGAAGGGAACTCCTGACGCATATCGTCAAGAGTCTCATACTCCTTGGACTTCTCGATATACCAATGGATGCCCTCGAAGGATGCGCCTTTACATTCGTAGAGCCACCAATAGTACTTACCATGACCTTGCTCGTCATTGCGATTCTTCCACAGCCAGATGGCGAAATCGGCACGTTCATCCTCGGAAGCAAATGGCAATATATATTTTTCAATTTCGAACCATGCCACGAAGACAGGAGTAAATGCTGACAGAGGTTTTCCGTCTTTGTCTACTGAGTTTGCAGCTACCCAAGTATCATGAAACTCGTTTTCTCGTCCGTTAGGCGTTGACTCTCTGACGATGAATGTTAAAGGATCTGGCTGAATAGATGATGATGCAGCCTTGATCACCTTAGCTGGAGTCCACTCTGTTGTGTTCGGGAAGAAGGCTTCCTCAGTGATATGAGCAAGTGCAGCATCACCGGAGCGGCATGATTCTGGGTTACGGGCAGAACCAGTCTGTATCTTGCAATCGCGTGGAATGAGATACTTGATATTCTGTATGGTTCCTGATGTCTTGATTTTGCGAGGGTCGTTCTTGAATGGTACACCAATGTCGTAGAAGAGCCATGTAGGAATGGCATTAATTAGCTTCTCGTACATATCGAATACCTGTGTGGCAGATGAAGACTGGTGACCAACGATATTACTATTCCAGTTTGTCTTCCAGAAGATCTGCAGCCAAGCCATGTAGATGTCGGTGAGGGTAGAACCACCCCATTGGCGGCACTTCAAGAGAATGACACGGATATAGTGGTACTGACTATGAAGGCGCAACTGTTCGAAGACCTTGGCTAGTTTAATCTGGGCATTGCGAAGAAGAAAAGGTATATCTTCACCTCCATCCTTATTCTTGATTCGGGCGTAGGCGTAGGCGAAGAAATAGAAATCATGCTTACAACGCAGGCGTATGAGATAGCGGAAGACAGCATCACGAGCCTTCTCTTGGTCGAAGTCTGGCATGTACTTATCGCAAAAGGCCTCTATGGATCCACACTTGATGATGGCGCAGAACTTCTTTTCCTTCAACATTTCTACCGGAAGCCAGAGCTTCTTTCCCTTCAAGAAATCCGTGATGACACATTCAAAGCGGATACCAGGGGCATTCTCTCCTGTAATTGGACGATAAGTAGCGAGGAGACTTTGGAGTCTTCTCTTATCTTCTTCAAGAATCTCTTTGAGCTTCTTATCAGAAATCTGCTGCTGAGGTCGAACCTTTAAGGAGGATTTTGCTACTGGCATTCGTTATATATAATAATGTTAAGTGTTGAATGTTAAATGTTAAGTGTGATGGCATGTCGGATAAATCTCTCTGCCTTGGCATAGATGAATCCTAAACAGAATAGAACTATGTGGAAGATACCAGCTATGTAAGGGAGAAGGAAACCTATAGCCATACCGAGCACCATCTGATAGAAGTAGATGCGGTGATACCGATAATACCATTGCGCAGAGAATCCCATAAAAAATGAAATCAATACGGATGCACCCAATACAGGTAATGCCGGATAGTATATGAACGACAACAACACCGAGCAGAGCCATGCTGCCAGTAGGCGATGGAAGCGGAACTGATGATGAACCATCAATATGCACCAGCCGTTGATACCCCAGTGTATAAAGTTGGCATGACCGAACATATAGGCGAAATGGGTGTATAATGGCGATGATGGAGACACAGCCAGCGAGGCATGAAGCGGAATTATGAAAGCCATCAGGAGGATGATGAGAAGTGTAATATATAATGTACGCATAATGGAAGTGATTTATCGAGTTATGAATGATGTTTTCTTATTGCGGAAATAATTGTTTATTTTCATCTGTATATATCTAGGAGCCATGCCCAAATTGGGTGCAGGAAGATTCAGGCATACATACACAAGATTTTTGGTATTGTATTCCTTGTATTGATCCATCTGCCGGAGACGCAAGAAATCCTGATAGAAATCTTCAAAGAGTTTTTCTTTCATGGCTTGGTATTTGCCGAATTTAGGCTTTTCCCCCTTGATGCGTTTACATACATACCGATAGGCTGTGCTATCGGCGAGATAATAGCAAGAGGCAGGCATCTTGGCGATGTAATCGCATATCTTAGCCATGGTGGTAGGATATTCTACCATCCTCTTGGCCTTACGAAAGAGCAGATACATTTCTTGATCTCTTTTAAGGTAAATTTCGGATATGGAATTTAGATGTTTCATACCAGCAAAATTAATTCATCAAGATGCAGAACTTATCACAAAGTAATGCGAAATTTTCCTTAATTTAGCACACAAATATTAAAAATGAATATTTATGGCAAAAGAAACTATTGATAATCAGAATGTTAAGTCAAAGCGAGATTCTTTCAGAGAACGTCTTGCTCAGCGTTATCCGGACTTGAATATGGACGATGATGAGGCTGTTTATGGTCAACTTTCGACCGATTACGACCAGTATGACCAGAATAAGCAGAAAATGGATGACTTCAATAAAATGCTGCAAGACAACCCTCATGCTCCAAGTCTGGTGACAGGTCTTGTAACAAAGAAAAATGCAGATGGCAGCGACTTCAATTTTATCGATTTCATTATTGATGAGTTGGGTCAGGACTATGTTGATGCCATCAATGGTGACGAGAAGGCTAAAGCACGCTTGAAAGCTAGCGAGAAAGAGAAACTTGAAGCCAGCGAGAAACTAGCAAAGGACAATGAGCAACTTGCTGCCAATATGGAGCAGGAAGATGCCGAACTTGACGCAGCTATTAAAGAAGCGAAATTGAAGCCTGAGGCGATTACCGATTTGATAGAATGGCTTTACAAGCGTAGCGATGATGGCGAGGATCACGATGATGATGGTTTCATATGGCGTGCAGCTCGGTATGGCTTGAAGAAGGAAGACTTCTTGCGCCTCTTTCAAATCAAGGACTTCGACAAGGCTGTGTCTGATGCCGAGGAGCGAGGCTACAAGCGTGGTAAGAACGAGAAGATTGACCAGCAGAGGCAGCTTCACGATGGGAAACAAGGTGGTAAGAAGAACATCAACATCGATGGAGGTGGTGGCGCACCTTCACTTCCAAAGGAAAAGAGCCGTACTGAACAGGTGTACAGCAAGATGATTGGAATGTAGAATTAGAAATTTATAATTAATAATTTTAAATGTATAGATTATGAAACAGTTTAAAAAATGGTTTGGTTTCATGATGGCGGTGCTCGTCATGATACTTAGTGGTGGAAGCTCTTATGCAATGGCTGAAACGGCTCCACCTGTACCAGGTGGTGGTATTCCTGCTGGTGCAGGTGGCGGTGGTGCGATAGGTCCTTTGGATGGTCCCGGTGTAGGTGGTTCCGGTCCTCAGTGGCAGGGTGCTAGTCAGGAGCAGCAGGAAAAAATGGGCAACTGGGACTACTATGTTGCTCATGTTAACCCAACAGTCGTAGAGATGAAGTTGGAGAGCTGTCCTATTGATCAGATTTTACGTGCATCTAAGAAAATGACTCCTATTGATTCTGTCCGAGTAGAATACTATTCTATCGGTCAGAAGCCTATCATGTCAAAACTTACTACTCAGGTTAATAAGCAGACCAATGGTAACTCTGTAACCTTTGTGGTAGAGAACCCGGCAGCTTTCGATAATGGTGATGTTATTATGGTAGATGGCATTTATGGCTATGACGAGACTGGTACAAACAAGAGTACTTTGATTCCTCTTCAGTTCCGTGTAATCAGCCATGATAATGACAATAACCCTATTGCCTACGCTCTGAATGGAAAGAAAAACCCTTCGCGTGGCAACCGTGACTTTGAAGACAATATTCCGGTAGGTACAACTCTGATGCGCCTCGGAAGAGCCGCAGGCGAGAAAGAAGTTGAAACTGGTAGCTATTACTCAATGCCAGATAAGAGCTTCCAGTATTGCCAGCGATTTATCATGCAGGTTGAGGAGTCACTTATCAACCGCATGAGTAAGACTCAGGTAAAATGGGACTTCACACGACAGGAAAAAATGGCTATGGACGATATGCGTTATGGCCAGGAGCGAAGTGGTCTGTTCGGTGTAAAGAGCATGTCGAATGGTGGCGAGAAAGTTGGTTTGACCTATACCATGGGCGGTATTTACTGGGAAGCAGGCAAGGACTTGCAGATTGGTCATTGGGCTGTCAAGAAAGATGAGAATGGTGAAATTGTAAAGGCAAAGGTAAAAGTACCTAAGCCAGATGGTACCGATGGCGAAACTGTGGAGCAGGAAAAAACAGTATATGAGTATGTGATCAGCGACAAGGAACTTTCTGCATTTATCGCTGCAGTATTGAAGGGTGCTGGTAACTCTAGCCGTACCAAACTTCTCTTCGTTGATAACTTGATTTATCAGGCATTTGCTAACCTTCGCTCTAACAAGCGTATCATTACCCAGACAGAAAAGGACTATCAGGGTTGGAAACTTGATTTTGAGAAGTTCGAGAGCATGGGTACAAAGATTCTCATTTATCGTCACGATGCTTTTAACTCCTGGGGTATGGATGGTAGAGCGTTCTTGCTGGATGCTCGTTATCTTGACAAATACGTATTCGGTGTATGGAGCAGAAACGAGTTTAACGCTAAGGATCTCTTGATTCGTAACACTGCAGGTGTTGTGATGGAGGAGTATAGCTGCTGGGTACTGACCTTCCCTGAAGCTCATGCGCGTGTAGCCCGACCAGTCTTCACTGGTGATGGCGTTACAGATGAGCAGATTTTGGAGGCAGCGTAATCATTGTATAGGAAACTGATAGTTTTCTACATATATCAATCTAGGGGATAGTTGAGGCTAATACAGTCTCACTATCCCTTCTCACCATAAACACAAATAGATATGTATAGATTTGTAGCTAAGAGTATGCTCATTTTTGTGGTGACTCTGCCGAGCGGACTGATCAAGAACATTGAGTTTGAACGGTGCAGCAACGATGCCTATTCGTACATTACGGATAACAAGCAGGTGGCAGAATGCATCAGGAAGCACCCTCTTACGAAGGCAGGCCGTATCATTGATGAGAGCCAGCCGGAAGAGGTGCAGATTCAGCAACAAAAAGAAGAGCAGGTGAAGGACGAGAATGCCCTTCATTTCGAAAACATCACTAAGGCAAAAAATTATCTCCAGAAGACGTATAAGGTAGATGTAAGGAAACTGAAATCACCTAAGGCTGTGAAGGAGAAGGCTAAAGAGCTGGGCGTGGTGATTGAGTTTTAGTTTGTAGTTTATAATTTTTAATAGGTTTCTTGCTTATGGAAGTTCTTATGAGTGACCTTGTGAAGGAAATGCGCATAGCTATGGACGAAGTGATTCATGATGAGGTGAATGACATCATTACGGATGATTCGGACACGGAAATGAAGCAAGCCATTGAAACGGCAGCACAACAGATTTTGCTGCAAGCACCGGCACAGATGATTCTCCCCAAAAGAGTGGAAGTTTCGCTGAACGAAAGTGGCAAGCAGGATTATGATGCCATTCAGACACAGTTTACAGATGGTCATGGATGCCTGACAATTCCTGAAGATTGGCTGAGACTGGTAGAGTTGAGGCTACGAAGTTGGCAAAGCACGCTGACTATGCTGATGGAACCGGGCAGCAAGGAGGCTCAGATGCAAGCCTCCCGGTGGACCAGGGGAACGCCCCAGAAGCCAAAGGGCATGATTACCACATCGCCAACTACAGGAAATCGAGTGCTGATGTACTGGACTGCCGGAAGGTATGATGCCAACCATGCACCTGTTGGAGCTGTATATGATCATGAGGTTGAACAGTTCACGTATATCCCTTATCAAAAGTTAGAGAATGTGTATTCTACTGATACAGGGCATGAAAAAGAAGTGACCGACCAGAAGATCATCCTTTCCCTGACAGATGAATGCAAGAAATATCTTATCTATCGTGCCATCAGCATCTTCCTGGTAAGTAAGAAGGAAAGCGATTTGGCAGAAAAGTATAACCAATTATCTCAAATATAATATTTTATGGCTAGTAATATAGACACATCTTCTTCCCATTTTAAAGGGACTTTCCCCGATATTTACGCTGTTGAGTGTCGTTATCCCAATGGCGGTGTGGATGGTGATTTCGTATATATAGAAGGATGGGCACACTATTGGAATGCTGATAGGGCAACATGGTGTGTTAATGCTAAGCGTGATTCTTATTGGGATGAATTGATTACTAATATAGTAAATATCGTACGCAAAATACGAGGAGCAACCTTTATGGGGATTGCGACAACATCCACTATTCCTGATAAGACTGATGGAGCAAAAATGTTTTATATAGCGAAGGAAGAAGGCGAATATTCCAATTTTGGTAAAGGTGTAATAGTTGACGCAGGTGTTAGCATCATCTATACTTTCGGTAATAATTGGGAGATGTATAGCCTGATCAAGCTGGAACAAGAAATGGGTAATAATCCTGGATCAATAATGAGCCAAAAAGCTACTACTGAAGCGATTAATAATTTAGCAGAAAGTATTGTAGCTTCTGGCTTTGTATTGGCGATGTCTTCATCTATGGGCTGGACTTGGAAGACTTATCAGTTACGAGTCCTTAATGCGGATGGCAGCTATAAGGCTTTTACAAGGCTATCTTTGCAAGCAAGATATAATGGTTTGGATGTTACTAAAAAACTAAAAAATATAATTTGGCAACGAGATACAGGAAATGATGAATTAGATTTAGCATGGAATAAGGCTCATAAAAACGTTGGTTTAACTCTTCCATTAACCTATAAAGACTTAGGTGGAGATGAATATAGAGTAGGGCAAGTATATTTTACTTGCTCGGCAGAATACCAGATAGGAATGCAAGCAACGGAAGCTACATATTCTGTTCAATTTTAATTTTTAATATTTATTGTAATGGCAAATGATATTTTAGCACAGTCAGAGCAAAAGAAGATAGACGTTCAGCCAGTATGCTATCATCAATGCTGCAACATGGTTGTAAGGACTAATACGGTTAACCGCCAGACTTATGATGCGGTCACTAATCTTTATACACCAGACTACAGCACTTCTAATTTGGTAGTATTCCCAGAATGTCAGCTCATAGACCCTGATAGTCCTGTGTCGTCAATCATGGTTAACTCTTCTCTTGCCTCGTTCAGATGGATAGAGGTAACATCATCTGGGCAGACTGAAATTGCTACGCAAAATGGCAGCACAAAGGAAGGTTATCAGGTTGTCGTATCAGGTGAAAGCAAGGGACAGATAACCGTCAGTTCCAACGCTGTTGTAGGCGTAAGAAGAACGCTTCGTTTTGTAGGTACATGGGAAGATTCCGTAAGTGGATATTCCTACAGATTTACTAAAGATATTCCTTTGGTACTAGAAGACGTTACGGACGCTAGAGCCTCCATAACTCTTGATATGCCAAATACAGACAAATGGAACCCCTTCCGTCAACAACCTACCAGAACCATTAAAGCATTGGTTATGGTTGGCTCGCATAACATGACGGAAAACACAAAGGTAAAGATATTCTGGTATCGAGTGATGAATGATAAGACCAAGAAACTTATTACTAGCGTAGATGATGAAGAAAACTGGGAGATAACGTCTGCTACAACTGGGAGAAATGGTCAGATTACGTCTATCACAATAGATCGTGATAAAATGGGAGAGGAGATTACCTATGAAGTTAAGTGTGCTTACAGAACAGATGGAAATCTTCCGTCTGAACCAGAACTGGGTGATCCTGTTGTATCTACTACCCTCATAAGATGTTTTCCTCCAATCAGGGCAATTTTCACCAATTCCAATGCTAGGGTGTCTGGTAACGTGAATATCCTCTTGAAAGCGATAGTCTCTGACACGCAGGGCGAGATTCCTAATTGGGAAAGCATAGCTTTCGCTAATTGGTATATCTGTACTTCTGCCAGAAATAGTGATGGAACAATTTCAACAACCAGAACTCTTATCGGCACTGGATCAGAAATATCTGTAGAAGCAGATAAGGCTAAGTTTGTTCAACTGGAGATATGTGACCGCGGTGCTACTGCAGCTATGGTTGACGATGAAGGAGGCTATCTTGTAGATGGAGATGCCAGACTCATTGAAAAGCCGGTAATTGTTTAATCTAAATATAATTCAGTATGGCATATTATGTAAAAGTTAAGCCAGAGGTGAAGGAGAGGATTCTTCCTTCTTTCGTAACTGGCACAAAAAGTGCTGATGGAAACATTATTTTGTTTCAAAGCGACTTGAATGGTGTAGCTGGTCTTACACTTAGTGAACGTGCAGAGAAAGTCGGTGGTGCACTTCTCACCCCAGAGCAAACTCGCATGGAGATTGATGGTACAGTAGAAAATCCAGCAAAGTGCTATGACCCTGACGAGGTAAAAGAGAATGCTGCTAAAAAGGAAAGCGAGGTGAATAATGGTTAATGCAAAAGCGTCTACAACCGGACAGATTACCGTTGTGAGCAATGGTACTACTTTTTACACCGTTATACAATGTCAGTTAGGTGACTTATATCAAACATATCTTGGAGATGCTGATGCACCTACAAATATTGCTCCTGACTTCGAAGCCAGTGGAGTAACCAAGCCAGTATTAGTTTTTCTTGCCTATTCTTCCGAGGTTGGTAGTGGAAATGGACTCGCATCCATAGAAAATGCTAACATGCACTGGTTTATTGGTACTACCGAAATCCTGTTTGATTCGCAGGGAGTATCGAAAAATACCTTCGGTGGGGAAACTGGTCATTTCACAAAGACAACGCAGCAGATTGGTGACGCTGAAAGTGGCTATGTCAAAGTTCAGGCTTTACAAGTAAATAAAAACCTTGTAAAGGTGAACGGGTGCAACTCCTTCCTTATTAGAGGTGAGGCAGATGTTTCTGTTGTAAACTCTTCTGTTAAACTATCTGGCGCATATCAGGTGTCAATTACCCTTGGAACAGAAAACACCAAGAATGTAACGATTGTCGCAGGTGATACTAATTATTTCACCATTCGCACAAAGAACGGAACTTGCAAACTTCGGGCACAAGTTGATAACAAATCTGCCGCAGGTCTTGGATATACATTCAAATGGTATATTGAAGAGGGTGGAGCATGGAGCCTACAGACTGAGACTTCCGATGTTTTTACAATATTGGAGTCACAGGTAAATTCGTCTGCCTTGGTTAAGGTTGAAGTATACAAGAATGATGACTTATATGGACAGGACGTACAGACCGTGAATGATGCGTCTGACCCTTACAATATTCATGCAAACCCTTGTGATGAAAATGGATTTCCTACAGTGGAACAATTTACCAGAGGAGATGGAAAGACTATCTACTATAAGCCTATCCTCTGGTATAATGATAATGGTGTACGTAACACCGTTAAAAATCAAAAGTTCAAGATGTGGATTTATGACAATGCCGGAGTATCACTGCAGAAATTCGAAACTCCAGCCGAAACCTTTGAAGTTACTAGCGAAATGATTGTTGGCCATGGTGGAGCAACCTATATTATTCAAACATCAGATTAGCCTATGGGAAGTAATATCTTAGCAACAACGACAGGAACTATTGCAGAGATAGAGAAGGGAGCGAAGGGCGCAACAGAACGCCCTCGCCCTTGGGAAGACATACCAGATGGTTCTGCAATTGAATCTGGAACAGGCAATGAGCAATGGATTGACATTGTTCTGTATGGGGATGGTTTTTACCAGTGTATCAGATCATTTAAGAAGGGTAATGGTGTTGTACCTACAAACACGATATACTTCAAGCCTATTACGGACTATAAGCGTCTTGCAACAGAATTATTCCTCGCAAGTAAAGCATATATCCATAACCTTGGTGTTGATAACATTCTCATCACAGACCAAGGAGAAGGTAAAGGCAATGTACTTCTTAAGGCAGATAAGGACGGAATCGAGTGTAAGAGTGGAAATTTCGAAGACATTAATGTAGCAGGTAATAGTACTTTCGATGGGTCAGTTAAAGCTAATATGTTTTACGGAACAGTCAAAAAAGTAACGCCCGGTACCACTTACCAAATAAACCCAGTAAGTGAGCCGTATAATTTCTACTATGTGGAAAATCCGACTGAACGGACATTTATAGTTTTGCCAAAGGCAGCTAACTATGAGGGTTTAGAAATTAAAATCTTTACCAAGTTGTCGCCGTCGAGTTCTTTTTTAAGCTATCGTACAATCATTAAAGCACAAGCTGATGACGATTTATATGTTAAGCAGAACACAGCAATCGTACCAAGTGACATAGCGGTAGAAAAAATAAATGTTGGATACACTAATTTTAAAAATGACATCGTTACAACAGAACCGAACAGTTATATACGCTTTAAGTGTATTGGTGGTGCATGGTATGCAATTAGCGGACAATTTACAGGAGAATAATTTAGTAATATAATTTAGATTATGGCAATACAAACAAAAAGAATGAGCGACTGGCTATCTCAGAACGGAGAAGCGGTCACAAACGCCAGCAAAGCTAGCATGCAGGCTTATCTTAATCAGAACCTTCGTCCTTTGCAGGATGGTGTATATATCGGCAAGATGCAGAATGACGGATGGGGTTCGCAGACTGGAGATGAGAATGCAGTAATTGGTTCATATAAGAGAATTGAACCTTGGCAGACAACGGACATCGGTATCTCGTCTGGCGATGCTGATGCAATAGTTATTCAGCACGGTGGCTACAGACTGGGCATTGCTCTGACCGAACCATCGAATGCGATGAAATGGGGAAGCGTGCAGAATGGCAGTTCTGTCGGGTATCAGACATCGGGAGACTTGAATACCTTCGATGGCTCAACACGTACTGCTGGCATCATGGCGAGCAGCTACTACAAGAACGATGACCCTGCAACGTATGGTGTCGCTTACTGCTGGAACTACATGACGAAGCGTACTGAGGGCAGTAAGATTTGTCAGATTGGTAAGCACAATTGGTGGCTCCCGACCATGGGAGACCTTGCGCTTATCCATCAACACTTCGAGACTATCAATCTCGCCCTGCAGCGCATTAAGGATGCCGGAAAGCAGTCTGTATCACTCTTGCAGCGGTCGGGTTACTGGTCGTGTGTTGAGGGTTCAGGCAACGATGCGTGGGGTCTGGGTTTCAGTTACGGCATTCGGTACAACTCTGGTAAGGTTGGCAGTTCGTATCGGATACGTCCGGTTACAGCATTTTAAACATTTTACCTCTTCACCTCTTCACCTCTTTCCGTCCGCAGGACGGTCAATGAAGATTTCGAGGTGTAAAGGTTGATTTATATTATAAGTATAACAATATCACGAATTAATTAGCAGTAAAAGGCTTTAATATCAGATGGCATTAGCGAAGGATTTACAAATATACAAAGATACGTTTGAACTTGTGGATAAACTCACGATGATGAAGGTTGATTTTCCGAGAATGTATCGGTACGATTTAGGCGAGAAGATGACAAGTGTTGCACTGGAACTTTTCGAATACATCCAGTTAGCCAATATGTATGCGGATAATCGGCATAAATACATGATGGGCTTCCGTGTAAAGTTTGAACTTCTTAAGACAATCCTTCGTCTTTGCTTTCGGAGAAAGCTATTCTCTGAAAGGCAGTCTGCTGATATATGTAGACTGACAACAGTCATCGGAAGACAGGCTACAGCTTGGGGAAATTCTAAGAAAGGTTAGTCCTGCTTAGAAGAAAGCTAGAGTATTGCAGGTTAAGGCTTGTAGTAGAATGTGATTCTTCATTTTGTAATGGTCTCGTTGCTGTCAAGTCGCATCATCATTTGTGCGATGAAGCGAAGCAGCTAAGATGTACAATAGAAAGCGAGAAATTAGCGGACGAATTACTGGTCGTGTGTTGAGAATTCAGGCAACAATGCGTGGAATCTGAATTTCAGTAACGGCAATCGGAACAACAATGGTAAGGTTGACAATTCGAATCGGATACGTCCGGTTACAGCATTAATTAGTGGAATTAGAGAAACAATAGTAATGGTAAAGGCAGAGGATATGATGACAGCATACTTTGACTGCCATAAGCATAAAGCATCATCGCCTGATGCGATAAGATTTGATATAAATCTTTTTGAAAATATCACGGATTTGGTTGAACAGGTAAATTCTAGAACTTACGAACCTTTGCCATCCATCACCTTCGTTGTATCTCGACCTGTATACCGAGAGGTCTTTGCTGCTAATTTTCGTGATAGAGTTATTCATCATTATATTGCAATTCGTTTAGAAAATCTCTTTGAGAGTATTTTTAGTGATCGCACGTTTAACTGTAGGGTAGGAAAAGGACAACTTTATGGCGTAAAGCAGTTAGCTGCTGATATAAAAGAATGTTCTCAGAATTTTACAAAGCCGTGTTGGTATCTTAAATGCGATATGAAAGGGTTCTTTATGAGTATTCCACGTAAAGCTCTTGCTGATAAAGTTGATGTGTTTATAACTGATAATTACAAGGGAGACGATATTGAAGATTTACGATACGTTTCAAGAATAACCATTATGAATGATCCAGCTAAGAATTGTATTAAACGTTCATCAGAAGAAGAGATGAAGAAGGTTCCGCCCGGCAAAACTCTTAGAGGAGCAAAAGAAGGGCACGGACTTCCTATAGGTAATCTTACAAGTCAGCACGATGCAAATTTCTGGCTAAGCGATTTCGACTGGATGATAGAACTGTTTCTGCATATTTATTGGCATGGCAGATACGTAGATGACTTCTTTCTAATACATCAGAGTAGACAGGTATTAATCGCCTCGATACCAAAGTTGAGGTCATATCTATCTGATATTGGTGTAACGCTTCATCCCAGGAAGATAGAACTGCAGTCTGTATACAAAGGCATCAAATTTACCGGAATGGTAGTAAAACGTGATAGAATATATGTAAGTAATCGTATGGTTAGTAATTTCGAACAGCTCATTCACCATATGAATACTTTGTCAGAAAATTGTACCATTGAGGATTTGCAGCATTATGTATGTTCTATAAACAGTTATCTTGGCTTAATGAAACATTGTAATAGCTACGACATTAGAAAACGCATCATACTAAAAATGGATTTGCGTTTTTACAAGTATTTGTATATAGAAGGTCATTATGATTGTGTTCGCATCAAATATAAATACAAGAGAGATGTAATCAATCGGAAGAAACTAAAGAAGAAAAATAGCAGAGATTTCGAGTTTTTAATGGATAATTACTATGATTCACAAGAAAAAGCAAGTAAAGGTACTGAACAGAATACCCACAGAGAATGAAATCAATCTTGTTCTTGACCAACATAAAGAAGTTGAAATTTACATGAGAGGGAATGACATAATAGAGGAGATAACTCCTATCTAGTAAGCATTTGCTACAGGCCTTCTTTGGGTATATGTGTAGAAATGGCCCTTACAGATTGTTACTTTAGCAAAGTTTAACTGTAAAAAGTTGCGCAAAATGAATATTTTTGTGCAGAATTGTTTATTTTTGCAGCAATTTCCTTATTATTAAAAATGAGGAACTAAGAACAAATAATAAAAACAAAAGGAGAAGAATTTATGACTAAAGAGGAAGAAGATGAAGTACATCGGTTAGTTCAATCTGTCGGTGTTGTACAGTTGTCAAGAGTAATGTTTAAGGACATGGACGTTAGCGAAATGATAAACGTCATTATCCTTGCAGGTAGAGGCTACAGCGTAAAGCTACTCACTTGGTTCAAATATTATTGTGAAGTGATGCCTCTGTTTATCATGCTTTTTCATATTGCATGCATTGTAACATTTGCGTCTCATGAAAAAGAAATGTGCGTATGGTTTAAGGAGAATTGGGTATCGGCAGCATTTATCTATTTCTCAGTTTACATCCATCCGCTTGTGCTTATAATTGCGAGCAGATTCTTTTGGCTCTGCTACAGATGGCGTATTCCGATGATCATCTACCTATTTGGGATAAATGCTATACACATCGTATACTGGAATGTTTTTACCACCAACGAAATGGTGGAAGCTAATGTTGTAATACTTGTAATGACCATTATATTTTATGTATATGGTTTTGCCGATAAGTATTTCTCAGGCAAGGGCTGTCAAAGTTTAATCTCTAGATTATAATGATATGGGAAAGTTATTTGGTTATCACACCATGGGAGTGTTATTAAAATCGTTATCGGATTCTTGTTTTCGAGCAGACGAGCAAGAGAAGAGAGGGGAGAAGGTAACTGCTTGTGGAATGAGTAGCGATGAGATAGAAGACCTTTGTGAGAACTATCTGCCGTATGCTCTCAACCCAATGATGACTGCTGGGCAGGTGAAGAAGGAGGCGCATATCAGCGAATCTACCCTAAGAAGGGCTATTGCTGATGGGGAACTGGAGAGCGTGGGGAACGCTGGGGACCATTCTCATTTCTTTAAAAAATGGGACGTTCGGGAGTTTATCAAGAAAAGACTGAAAAGAAAGAACTAAGCCCTATCGCAACACGGATAAGCGATATGAATATGGTAACATTTTTATTTGTAGAGTGTGCTATCATTATAATGTTGAGCGTTTCGTTTAATATCTTTGTTTGGTGGACAGGAGATTATAAACGCAAGAAGTGGTTGTTTGCGTGGCTAACATTTATCAATGTGATAGCGATTGCTGGAACCATCATCACTTATTTTATGGGTAAATAACAGAATAATGAAGAGAAGCTGATGAGGCTTCTCTTTTTTGACATGGGTCTATGTCACCTTAAATCATTGGAAATCAGCCACTAAAAGAATGTTTGACAGAGTTATGAAACATGTAGATATTTTGGGATAACTTTGCTGCCGTAATCGATTACATGTGTGAATAAACAAAATGTACAACTTTTATTTCTTTAGGAATTATGGCAGAAGAAGTAATTAAGACTACCTCTTGTTGCAACGATGCAATGATGGGTGGTTTGCTTGGAGCGATGGCAAATCGTGACAGCAATCCTTTGGCAATGGCGGCTATGATGCGTAACCGTGACGATGATGATATGTGGAACAATCCTTTCGCCTACATGATGATGATGGGCATGATGCGCTATATGTATGGTGCAGATTGGAACAATCGTGACAATGGCGCAGACGTGCAGCGTGCGGAGATTCAGGGTCAAATCGAGAGTTTGCGCAACCAGATGGCAGACAACCAGAATAGCAACTTGCTGATGGGTGCCATCCAGGGTAACGGCAACGACCTTAAGATGTTGGCAAGCAATCTGAACTGTGACTTCAACGCCTTGCAGAACTCTATCTGTGGCATTCAGGCAGGCATCCAGCAACTTGGTGGTCAGGTAGGATTCTCGGCAGAGCGAGTAATCAACGCTATCTCGCAGGGTAACTTGCAGATGACAATAGCGCTGAAGGATTGCTGCTGCCAGACCCAGCAGAACATTATCCGTATGGGTTATGAGAACCAGATGGGCCAGAAGGACATCGTTAACCAGATGCAGCAGGGCTTTAGCTATACCAACACTGGTATAGAAAGAGCAGCTTCGAACCTCGGTTTCCAGATGCAGCAAGACAAGTGTGACATCATCCGTGCAGGTGAGAACAACACCCAGCGTATCATCGATACCTTGACCGGTCATTGGAGCCAGGAGCAAGCTAACGAGATTCAGGACTTGAAGTTTAAGAACTCTCAGTTGCAGCAGAACATCTACCTTGCCAATCTGATGAATGGCGGTTGCGGATGTGGCGCAGGTGTAGCAGGTGGCTATCAGTAAAAAAGTAAAGAATGAAACAGAAGCGTAGTGGTATGAACAAGATTTCTCCAGTGGGTTTGGCTACTACAGCATTGGTAGCCAACCAAGTTTCAGTCTTAGCTACTTACAAAGAGAAGCTTTGCAGACCTTATTGCGTGAATGGCAATGTGCAGCCACAGGCAAGCATAACTTACAGTTATGATCAGCCTATCCTGAACGGTACAACGGTATTTGTGCCTATCGTGGCAACAATCTCCATCATTTCGCCTGTAATAGGCAACAGAAACGTGATGAGAGCGCAGCCATTGATTTACACGGAAAGATGGGTAGCAGCCTTCCAAGGGCAGACAGCTCTGCCAACGGCTGTGACCATCACCAGCGTAGGCAGAACGCAAAAGGCAAACGATGTGGTATGCGGAAAGGCTAGAGGCCTGAGCATATTTGACAGTCTAACCGTAGCATTGACTACTGCTTAGTATCATTATAGGGGGAAACGATGGTTTGTTAGCCATCGTTTCCCTCGCATTATCCATTTAAAAAGATACGATTATGATATTTAAAGATTTAAAGGCAGGTTTCCCAGTCTTTTTGTTTGACCGGGCGACTAGAAAATTCAAGCAGGGTAAAGTAATGAATACTCCAAGCCCTGATATTAGTGGTAGCAAACCCAATATGATGCCACAGATGCCTGGCATGCCAAACTTTGGCACCATGAATGTGAAGGTGAATGTTCAGACGGAAGACGGAAAGCAGTCAACCTATTCGGTAGTTGATACTGAGCAAACAGCATACAGCGACACCCTTGTAATCTCTTGTAGTAAGGAGAGTATCATCAACGAGGTAAACGCATTGAAGAACCAAGCCACAGACATCATCAATAAGATGCCGGACTTCGAGCAGACCGTAAAGGACTGCGATCAACTTCTCTCAGAGTTGGACACAACGTTTCGTGACCAGCAGAAAACCAACGCAAGACTCGACCAGATGGAGAACAAGCTGGACGAGATTTTCAATTTTGTCAAATCACAAAAACAAGAATGATATGAACTTAGTAGAACTTATCACAAAATATCAGAGTGACGCCACACCGGAGCAGATGGTGAAGGTAACCAAGATCATCGGCAAGTTTGTGGCCATGCACGCAGAGGAAAATGACCTCCTGAAACTCTACAAGGAGATTTATGGGGTTGTGGGTAACGGACACTTCAACGACTTCTTTGCTGAGGCTCAGATCAAGAAGATGGTGTTTGAGGATGACAAGGAGGTAGAGCATCGTGCTCCTTACTATACCATGGCCAAGACGCAGGAAATCTATGAGACGGTGAAGGACGAGATCAGACCTTACAACCAATGGGATTTTGCCGTGGTGCTGAACATGATCTACTCTGACAACTATAACCTGCTGAAGAAATGGTTCCCTGAGGACAGCGAGGAACAGCTGATGGACAGAATGGTGGATTTAGCTGTGAACTGGCTGAGGGACGATGATAACCCTTACGGCAAGTGCAAGGCGTGGGGGTACTTCAACCATTGAAATGTTGAATGTTGAGTGTTGAATGTTGAGTTTGTGGGAAATTCCATAATGACTAGAGATATATAAAAGAAAACTATCAGAAGAAGAGAATGCAGGCGGAAAATGGGCTTGTGTTCTCTTTTTTCGTATGAATTTGCGCAACTTATCACAGATAACCGGGAATGATGGCTTATATTTGCATCGTTTCCATAACGGAGTGGGGACGGATAAATGAAAAAGAAAATGAATGATATTCGAGGTTACTTAATTGGGACGATATGGACTTTTCTGAGTCTGCTGGTTCCCATCAGAGATTTTATGATTGCCATGATGGTATTATTTGGGCTGAACCTGGTGTTTGGCATCGTGGCAGCAGTGTTTAACGGTGAAGAATGGAGCTGGAAGAAATTCGGAATGTTCTTTGTCTGTTGTGCGGTGTTCTTTGTGACGGTGGCAGCTCTGTTCATTATCGGTCACTTTCTGCACTCAGACACAGAGGCCTTGTTTTGCGTGAAGTGGGTGTGTATAGCAGCTACTTACCTGTTTGTTACCAATATCCTGAAGAATCTGAGGCGGATGCTGGTTGCTGAGACACCTTTCTACAAACTGGTGGACTATGCCTATTATGCACTGACTCTAGGATTCGTAGAGAAATTCCCGATGTTTAAGAAGTATCAAGAATATAAAAACAATAAAGAAAATGGAAATGAAGGAAATCAGATTAGAGCAGTTGCTGATGGCAATGCCTAACGCAGGGAAGAGGGCAGAGAAGTTTCTGCCATACCTGAACCGATTTGCCGAGGAGTTTGAAATAAACACGCCTTTGAGATGGGCGCATTACTTGGCTCAAATTGCCCATGAGAGTGGTGAACTGAGATATACCAAGGAGATTGCCAGCGGAAAGGCTTATGAGGGGCGCAAGGATTTGGGCAATACCCATAAGGGCGATGGCGTGAGGTATAAGGGGCGTGGACTGATACAGATAACAGGACGAGCCAACTACAGCAAGTATGCCGGATATTGTGGCTATGATGTAGTGGAGAAGCCTGGACTGCTAGAACAGCCTCTTGGTGCCACACGTTCATCGATGTGGATATTCGATACTTTCGGATGCAATGAATTGGCTGACGAGGATAATCTGAAAGCAATAAGACGGAAAATTAACGGTGGCTATAAAGGACTGGACAAATGCGAGGAGTATTTGAAAAGGTCAAAGCGAGCACTCAATATCTCATAGCTTATGAAATCGAAACATTTAATTATCTATCTGTTTGTATGGATAGCTTATTTCTCTGTACTCTTCCTTACGAGCTGCAAGACGAAAACCGTGATGCAGGAGCATTATATCACAGACAACACTGTGAGCAAGGGTTTGGATGCCAGTTGGCAGGAGCGGTTTATATCAGCCTTCGAGCAGATGGCTACATACCGTAACCGGGAGCATGAGACTTCGACCAAGGAGACAACTCATACAAAGGATAGTACTTCGACCACTGTAGACCAGAACGGAAAGCCTATCAAAACAGAAAGTTGGCACT
>OFSC01000373.1_pt1 | contig 38295 bp, 34 predicted proteins | sample 1543201 | NCBI WGS metagenome assembly OFSC01 (sample SAMN04209228, study PRJEB22552) | human gut metagenome | biome: gut; material: feces | host: Homo sapiens | place: USA: Oklahoma
TTTGCTGTATATTTCAATCGCGGATTAAGGTGCAAGGCTATCGCTGAATAGTTACCTTTTTTCGCTTAAATATAGAAGATTGCCCTTTGTTAATATAATCGGTGTTATGATAAATAGTGATTTACAGGTTGCGGATTTTAGGTTTTGGGGTTCTATCATCGCCCTAATATTTGTATATCCTTTTGCAAACATTTGTTTCCGTTATTAAAATCCTAATAAATCGTAGTCAACACCAGAACCAGGGTAATCGCCTTCCATTCCATCTGTTAGTGCATCCCAACGTTCTGCATCATAGTTATGATAGGTTTTACCCCAATAACGCTGTACGATACGTGTCCTTTCATAGGAACCATCTTTGTTGAACACATATTGATATTTGTTACTAAAAAGATAAACTTTCCCATTCTTAAATGCCCTAATGGAAGTCTCATTAATCTTATCATCCTCTATTTTAATTTCAAATAGTAGATGCCCTTCTAAATCGAAATAACCATATTGATGTTTTGTCGTTTTAAAAGCGATAGCATTGTCATAGAGAGTGTATGGGAGTATTGGATACTCTATAGGAATACATGGAAGACAAAGGATATCCCCGTTTTCCAAATTTATAATTCCTTGGAGAGCATTTTTGACTACTATGGCTCTATTACCCAGAATCTTGATATCGTCAAATTCAATTTTTGTGATAGGTGCATATATTGGATTCCTTATACCATTAACAAATATAGTTTTGTTCCTACTGAGAATTCCACATTGTCCATTTCTTTTTACCACGATGTAATGAGAATCAACTTTAATAGAGTCAAAATATGGGAGTACAACTATATTAAACTGTTTATCCACAGCATATTCTAAATCATTCTGGTTTACTAATACATATAAATCATAAGAGAAATATATATAGCGATGTCCAATTGGCAAGAATCTCCATGCTTTTTCATCCTTTCTATAAACAATGCTAGTTCGAATATTATCATCAGAAGTGACAATTATCTCAGGATTAGAGAAATTTATCTCTACCTTCTTATATATGGGTTCAACGAAAACACTACCGTCATTGCGCACGACCCCTTGTTTCCCATCTTTTTGAGCAATCGAAATACGTTTATAATCTGAATCTTTAACCCAATCCCATCCTGGCATCTCTTTCTTTGTTGAATAAATAACAGGGACTCCATGCATATTAAAATAATAGGAATCATATCCTTCTAGATAATGGGAATTATCCTTTTCTGCTCTAATATAATTGAATTCTATCTGCATATGCTGATAAATAAACGGAACAACAACATTCATCATGGAATCAATACACCCCCATAGTTTAGTGTATATTACATGATTCTTCCCCCAATCAAAATATTCTTTTTTATCAAGAATCAAACTTACCATAAGCAAGGAACTATCATGGAGTTCAATATAATCAGCAATTTCCAATCGTTTATCTCCATTTATTCCTTTCAAAAACATGATACCATTTGATGTTTCAATTTTACATTTCATAATCAGGATAGAATTATTTAATTTGCCAATGACCACCTTTGTCGGAACCTATGCGTTGAATAATACCTTTATCAACCATCATCTTAAGACGACGCTTTACACTACTTTCTTGTATCCACATAAAGTTGCCCAAAAGAGTGTTATTTATATTGCTACATAATATTTGATTAACGTGCAAAGATACATTTTTATTCTCAATAAACAGTTTACATTAACTGAAAAAGAATGCTGCTGCAGAAAAGAATCTACATATACATTGCTATAGTCCGTTTTACTATATACAACATAAGAGCTGACCTTCGGGGGTGCAGAAAGGATTTTCCCAACATTTTCTTCTCCCATTCAATAAAATTTGCTTACATTTGTATCCAATTCATACAACCATCTGATTTGACGGATAACCGCCAAACCTTGATCATCACAATTATTAACCTCCAAAAAACTGCTTATGAACAAAGAAGAATCCTCGTACGCCATTTACAAATACGACTTCCACAAGAACCCTGAGCCTACCATTACGGCAAAGTCTGACGGCACCAACGGCACAAACAACCTCAATATAGCACAAACCTGCTTTGCAAGCCTGTTCGACAAAAATTCGGTGGACAACCTTGGCAAGCAGAACAAGAAAGGCGAATTCACGCGTCTGCCCAACGATGTCATAGCGAAGCAAGGCGACATATACGTATGGCGCGTCAACAACAGCCAGCTGAAGGAATGGTGGACACGCAACGGCAAAGACAGACACGGCATCGACAACTACGAAATGCAGGAACTGGAATCGAACCCCTACAGCCACGTGCTTATCGACAACCGGCCTGGACATTGCATCCTTGCCATAGAGAAGTCGACAGCATGGGGAAGCAAACCAGATATTCTGCGCGACATGCTGCTGGACAACTTCAACCGCATCCTTGCCGACCGATACGACCTTGCGATGCGCATAGAGTCGCGCATGAAGCCTACCGACATCTGGCAGTTTGTTTACGACCGCATTTACGAACATGGCGACTATATACGCAGAGTGACCTTCACATTCCAGAATCCGAAGAAGATAAACAAGTCGAAAACCACGGAGATAAAGTCGGCAAGAGTGAAGGCTATTGTCAGGACTGCAGAGATCTCGAAAGCCATCAAGGGCTTCTATACCCTGGAATTCGACAAGAACAGCCACGGAAACATATCGCCCAAAAACAGGGACATGGCAGAAATGGTGAGACTGTGTGCCGATAACGGCTACGAAATCTGCATCACATTCAAGGACTTCAAGACATATCGCATCAACGACTACGTCAAGGCTTTCTTCCCCATGACCAAGAAAATGATAGATGACTTCAGCAACGGACAGCACATTCTGGACGGACGGTCAATACTTGAACAATGGTTTGACATAATAGAAGAACAAACGCAAGATTACGTTAATGAAGACGAGATTCCAAAACGAAGAGATAGAGGCCGTAAATAATCTCTATGCAGAAAACCACCTTTACAGGGCGGTATGTAAAATCGGACCGCAGCTGGAAGCTGAACTGACTGAGTTCGGGCTATGCCCTGAAGAGTGTTTCGCCGAGACTCAAGAATTGCTGACCGTAATAGCCAAAAAAGGAGAAGAGGTGATTCCGGAACTGCAAAACCTATGGCTCATGAAATTCAACCAGTACAGACGCTTCGACCGACACGTAAACCAAGAAGAGGTGCGCAAAGCAGTCAGCATCGTCTTCGGCTTCACCATACTTGCCGTCAACACCAGCCGCCACCCGTTCTATAATTTCACCCTGACGTGGAATCTGACATGTATTGTGGCGGACAACACGCCTGAGGGATGGAGCCACACTCTCGACAGAATAGTCTCCCTACAGATGCCGGACGGATGGTTCGACCGCTTTGTCGAGGAAGATCCGTGGGACGGAAACGGCCTTAGCGGGCAGTTGCCAGACATCAGCAGCCTACAAAGACAAGCGCCAAACACCACCATACAATTCGTGAAAGAGCAGCACAACCATAACTGCCAGCAGTTTATGGGAGAAATGAACAGCCCGAACTTTATAAAACAATCAAAAGGATGAAGAAATCTGAACAATACACGGACGACATGCTGCCCGACGGCGGACACAAGCCCACATACATCAAGGAGCAGCACAACCATAACTGCCAGCAGTTCTTCGGCAACATCTCGAACTGCACATTCATGATGCCCTCAGCGCCTCCTTCAGAAGGCAACGCCAATCCTCCGGCAACATCCTCCGAAGGCAGCGCCGACAAAAGCGGAAAGCGCCGGAAGAAGACTGTCACGGCCAACGAAAAGCCTCTTACCATAAGATATTACAAACATGGAAACAAAGGGATTATGGCGCGGCAAAGGCAAAGAGTGGACATACTCTACCGCAAATGGACGGAATGGAAATGGATAGACGCAGACACGGATCCTGACGACTTCGACCGCCTGTTTGAGGGACAGCCACGTCATTGCAACATCAAGTGGACGGGCACAAGCGCCACGCTTACCATCCTGATGCAGCAACTCTTAGAGCAGGACTTTATCGAGAAGCAGACCAACTGTTCTGCCAAGCATCTTGTGGAAAAGCAGTTCAGCAAAACTCCCAACTCGGACAGACGCCGCATCAGTAAGGATATAGAGGAAAAAATCAGAATCTCCATTCTTATCCTCGACACCAGCAGTCCCCTACCCCAACGTAACGCAAGGGACGACAATGAAGAAGACCTCAGCGACGCCGCTCTTTACGAAGTCTGTCAAGGACAGCTACGTTCCACCAAGTGCCTATAGGCTCATGTGTAAGCCGTAAGGACCGTACGTAAGCGATTATGTAAGCGCAGACATTTTTTTTACAGAATTTTTTCAGCCGAAATACTCTTGATTTTCAGAGTGTTTCGGCTTTTGTATTTTCTTTTCCTCACATGACGTAAGCCATACGCCGAAAACCGCTTACCGTTATTGACATCGTTTCCCCATTGCCGAGGGCAGCACAGACCAAACCATTCCTGTCTGTCCGAAGCAATTATGTATAACAAGAACATTATGCTCTGCATTGACTTGAGGACGCTTCTTCGTGAAGACGCGCTCCTCAAGGTCGGCAAGGCTTATTTTGGCAGCCTGGTGTTGGACGACGAGTTTGGCGCCAGCTTCGTGGAAAGAGGCTGTATGGCACCCGAAAAGCGTAACATCAGATTGTTTAACGGCCACTTCATCACCCTAACTTACCGCTTTAGGGACGGCCATGTGCGCTTCAACTTCAAGGAGGTGGACGCAGGTGAGGGATTTGACGTCGAGAGGTTCGCCGTCGGAGTGATGCGCGAGATTAGGCAAGCTTGGGAATGCCTCGAAGAGGAAACACGCCGCGCAGAGGCAAACTGCCCTCAGGGGGAAGCCTTGGAGAAGGAAGGCAAACCGAGGGAATAAGCGAAAGGCGTTTCAGTTGTTTCAGTTTCAGTTAGGTTTTTATGGGTCAGTTATGTCCGAAACCCCTTTTTATACACTTATAACTAATTAATAATCAATAAGTTATATATAAAGAAAGAAGATAGATACCCCTTAAAAAACAACTGAAACAACTGAAACTGAAACGCCTGAGCATATCCGAATCTTAATCAATATTCATCTAAAAGGCTAAAATACAATGACTTACGACATTACAACAAAGACAGCTCCAGCCATGCCTAAGATTGGCAAGGGAATGGAAATCCTCAAACTTTTGCTTCCGCAACTGTCAAAAGACATGCAAGAGACCATCGCTCCGTTACTTTTTGACTCTCTTGCCTCACACTTGAGCGAAACCGAATTTATGTATCCGGACCTCACTTGGAAGGAAATCTGCGGCATGATTACCGGTATTGTCACTCGTTCGGCAGGCGGAAAGGGTCAGCTGCAACGTCTGGTGGAGGCCATTATGCGTGTGGCTCGCCAGCATGACGAGATGCAGCTGCAGAAGCTGGTGGAATGGCAAAAGACCGTCAAGTCGAAGGGTGCCAACAAGGAGAAGCCCGTGCGTCCTGACGTGTCATTCTGGTTTCCGCCTGCCGACGTCACCAACGCTGCCTTCATACAGAACGCCATGGCTTGTGAGCAGGACAACGGACACACCCAGTACTACAACTTGCCTGAGGTGGAGATGGCGGACAGAATGTGTGGCGGACATCGTCAGGTGACGCAGACCATACGCAACGTCTACGACAAGCAGAGGGCTGGTGCGCTCAGAGCCACGGCTGAGGGCGTGACGGGCAATCCGGTCCTGCGCGTGAACATGAACATCTCGTGCACTCCGGGCGAGGCCCGCAGCTTCTTCAAGCGCGACCTCTTTAACGGCACTCTCGGACGCATAGCCTTCTCCTACAAGGCCAGCGGCAACCGCGATGGCAGGATTCCGCGCCAAGGCAAGTACGACGAGGCTTTTCTTGCCAAGCTCGACGAGTATATTGTCCGTCTGCAGGCATGCAAGGGACGTTTCATAGTGAAGCCGCTGAACAATCTGGCTGACAAGCTGGCTGCGGACATGGCTGCCTTGGCTGACCTCACGGACGATGACACTCTATGGGACCTGAGCAAGCGTTCGATAGTGAATGCGTGGAAGAAGGGGTGCGTGCTCTACATTCTGAACGGACAGACATGGACAAGATCCATGGGCGAATTCGTGGAGTGGCTGGTTTATTACGACCTCTGGTCGAAGAACCAGATCTTCGGCGACTTGCTCAAGAACGGCGACACAAGCGTGATGGAGGCTCAGAAGAGCGGGCCCAAGAACATGCTGTCGGACCTTCCTGACACGTTCAACGAGGCTCAGCTGGAGGCTCTGCGCATGTCTCTGGACAAACCGAAGGATGGCACCAAAAGGCAGTTGAGGGTGTGGACGGCTCGCGGCTTCATCACGCACTCCGCACAGACCGGACTCTACACGAAGACGAAGGAATATTTAGGAGTTAGGAATTAGGAGTTTTTCACTTTTCGCTTGATATTATGAATCGAGAAACTATACAACAGCTCCGCCAGCTGCCCGTGGAAGGGGTGGCGGAGCGGCTGGGGCTGCGCGTGACGAGGCACAAGAGCCTCTGTCCCTTCCATGACGACCATCATGCCAGCCTGACATTCAACGTGCGACGTAACACTTACCGCTGCTTCGCCTGCGACGCACATGGAGGCACCATCGACCTCGTGATGCGTCATTTGCACAAGGACTTTCCAGACGCTTGCCGTTGGCTGGCTGATTCCACCAACATAATCGTGGAAGAATACAGGCCGCAAACGCCTTCTGCCGTCACGCCGCTGAAGCCCTTTGACGCCTTGCGCTATGCCGGCTTCTTCGAGCGTCCGTGGCTGAGCGACGAGGCGCAAAGGTTTCTGTTCGAGGAGCGCGGGATAGACCGTCGTGTGGTGAGGTGGTGCCGGTTGACGTCGTGGACTGACCGCCATGGCACGCATTGGCTTCAGACGCCTTACTATGACACGGAGTGGCGTCTGACGGGCATGCAGAGCCGCAACTTAGACTACGGCAAGGCTGGGTCGGCATCTGACGTGCCTCGTTTCAGGTTTCCTTACGGGTCGCGCTGCTCAGTCTATAATCTTCCGGTTACGGCGCTGCTTCGTGAGGACGAGCCGCTATACATCACGGAGGGTTGTTCAGACTGTTGGGCCATGCTCTCAGCCGGTCATAAGGCCGTGGCCATTCCTTCTGCGACGTTGCTCTCTGAGGCAGACAAGAGGCTGTTGAGGGGTCTGGCAGAGAGGCTCGGGACGACATTCCACATGTTTCCTGACCGCGACGCTCCCGGCGAACGGCTGTTCATGCAGCTGAGGGAGGTGCTGCCCGGACTCTGCCATCATCAGCTGGCTGAGGGAGCGAAAGACTTCGGCGAAATGTTTGCCGCGGGGAGGATTGCGTAATTATTCTCCCACGGATATCGCATATCTACACGGATATAGGGTGCGGAGGATTTAGATTACGGATTCGTCTGATTTATCTGAGGCTACGCCATTGAGCAAAAGAATCAGAATAATCAGATAAATCCGTAATCAAAAGAATAAATCTGTGAGAATCCGTGGAATCTGTGGGACAACATTCTCAAGCAAAATCTGTGGGAATCCGTGAAATCTGTGGGAGTAATTAGTAGTAATTTTAAATTTTTGTTTTTCTTATGGATGAATTTAAGGTACGTAGTTACACAAAGAAGGAGCTGGCTCTTTTCTATTTTCCGGATGCCAGTCCGCACACGGCTGTCAATAGACTGATGAGATGGATAAACCGCAACGCGCCTCTGCAGGCGGGGCTGGAAGGTCTGGGCTACTGCAAGACCGCCAGGTGGTTTACGTCGCGCGAGGTGAGGCTTATCGTGGAGCATCTGGGGGAGCCTTGAAAGGAGAAAAGATGGAGAAGATGTCCTCGCGGCGCACGTTGCGTATGGGAACGTATAAGTGGGTTGCGGGGATGTCGTAACTTTGCGTCATGAAAGTTTATGATCTGAATGTTTAACTAAAAATCCTATTTTGTATGCTAAAGTACATTGTTTACAAGAGCGGCGTCAACAACGCCACCAAGGACAAGTGGTATGCGCGTATCGTGCATGAGGAGACTGTCGACATTGAGGGGCTGGCGGAACACATGCGACGCCACAACGCCCCTTACTCGAAGGGTCAGCTGAAGGGTATCATCACGGACATGGCGAGATGCATCTATGAGCTTACCACGGAGGGCAAGAAAGTGAAGCTACCTGACCTCGGCATCTTCCGCATCAAGACAAACTCGAAGGGGGCGCAAACCGCGAAGGAGTGCACCATCGACGATTGTCTTCGCAATAAGAATCTCAGCTTCCGTCCCTCGGGCGCGATGAGGTCGAGGATGTGGGGCGACGACCGCAACAGTTTCGGCGTGAAATGGAAGCAGGTGGAGTATGTGGTGCGTGGAGTGGTAAGTAATAACTAAGAAATAACAAATAATAAATAACAAAATGCGTTATACGATACATCAATCAAAGGTAAACAACGGCACTAAGGGCAAGTTTTATCTTCGTCCGGTTTATGACGAGACAGTTGGGCTGGACGAGTTGGCTGAGCACATGGCTTCGCATAACTCCCCCTTCTCGAAGGGTCAGCTGCTTGCCATCCTCACGGACATCGTGGGCTGCATCAAGGAGCTGTGTCTGGAGAGCAAGTCGGCAAGGATAGACGGACTGGGCATCTTCGAGGCTCGCGTACGTTCGAAGGGCGCGAAGACGCGGCCGGAGTTTAACATTGCCGAGAATGTCCTGAATCTGGTTGTCTGCTGCCGAGGCGTGGACGAGTTCCGCAGCAGTCGCCTCGAAGTTAACACCAAGCACAATCTGGCCAAGACTGCGGAGGTGAAGCCGACGGCTAAGGCGGATTCGGTGAACACGGAGCAGCCATAATCAATAATTAATAATCAAGAATAATCGTGTTTATGGACAAGAATACAAGAGAAAACATACAAGTGGCATCAGCCATAGGGATGCTGATAGGAGGTTTCGCGCTTGCCGTCATCGGCTTCTTCACGCCTCCCGTGGGTCAGATACATGAAAGCGTGCTGGGCATCTTCGCCGAATGCCTGATTTACGCAGGAAGCATCTTCGGAGTGGCGATATACATTCAGACGAAGTATGCGGAGCTGAGGGCGTACGTGGAGGAAAGGACGAAAACGCACCCTACCAAATAATAACTACTAAATACTAAATAATAACTAATAAATAATAAATGTGAGAAAGATTACTGAGATTATCGTTCATTGCTCTGCCACTCGTGAGGGTAAGTATTTCACGGCTGAGGATATCGACCGTTGGCATAAGGCGCAGGGCTTCGCTTGCATCGGCTATCACTTTGTGATACGTACGGATGGAAGGATAGAGATGGGACGCGGCATTGAGCGTGTCGGTGCCCATTGCAAGGGGCATAACGGGACGAGCGTCGGAGTGTGCTACGTGGGAGGTCTCTCGAGAGACGGACAGCCTCAGGACACCCGCACGGAGGAGCAACGCGAGAGTATGATGATGCTGATTGGCGTGCTGAAGAGGATGTTCCCTGAAGCAAAGGTTCACGGACATCGGGAGTTCGCCGCCAAAGCCTGTCCCTGCTTTGACGCAGGGGAGGAATATAAGTAAGTTATGGACAGAAAAAACCGACTGGCTTTAAGCAACAAAACTTAAAATCAGTCGATTTTCTGTATGTTTTTTAGAAGTCACACATATTAGCAGATCTAATATGGTCTTCGATTAGCAGACCTTGTGTGAGCCTTCGCTGATGACAACGTCAATAACCTTTGGCTCCTTGCCGTACTTGGCAGAGAATCTTGCCTTTGCGTCAGCTACGAACTGATCGTAAAGTTCTTCCTTGACGAGGTTGATGGTGCAGCCGCCGAAGCCGCCACCCATGATACGGCTACCGGTTACGCCGTTCTCCTTGGCGATGTCGTTGAGGAAGTCGAGCTCTTCGCATGATACCTCATACTCCTTGCTCAGACCTTCGTGTGTCTCGTACATCTTCTTGCCTACTGTCTCGTAGTCGCCAGCGTTAAGAGCGTCGCAGACAGCAAGAACGCGGTCCTTCTCGCCGAGAACGAAGTGGGCACGCTTGTAGTCTTCCTCTCCTACCTCAGCCTTGACTTCCTCAAGCTGCTCCCATGTGCAGTCGCGGAGAGTCTGGAAATGTGCCTCAGGATGCTTTGCTGCGATATGCTTTACGACATTCTCGCAGCTGTTGCGGCGGTCGTTGTAAGGCGATCCTGCAAGTTCGTGCTTTACGCAAGAGTTGATCAATACGAGCTTGTATCCGACAGGACGGAACGGGAAGTACTCGAACTCGCGGCTGTTGCAGTCGAGACGCATGAGGCATCCTTCCTTGCCGAAGACGCTGGCAAACTGGTCCATGATGCCACAATTAACGCCACAATAGTTGTGCTCTGTGGCCTGTCCTACGAGAGCCAGATCCCACTTGCTGATCTTGTTGTCAGCAAAGAGATCGTTCAGGCCGAAAGCGAAGCAGCTCTCAAGTGCTGCTGATGATGACATACCAGCTCCAAGAGGTACGTCGCCGGCAAATGCTGTATTGAAGCCCTTAACGTCTACGCCAAGCTTGCGCATTTCCTGCACAACGCCATAGATGTAGCGTGCCCAGCTTGCGCGTGGTCCCTGAGGATCGTCCACCTTGAACTCTACGCGGTCCTTGAGGTCGATTGAGTAGCACATGATTGTGTTTGTGCCGTTAGGACGAATCTCAGCCATGATGCCTGTGTCGACAGCTCCCGGGAATACGAAACCTCCATTATAGTCGGTATGCTCTCCGATAAGATTGATACGGCCCGGAGACTGATAGATATTACCTGTTTTGCCGTCGAAATGCTTGATGAAGCGGCTTCTTACGAATTCGATATCCATGATTGAAAGTTTTAAAGTTAATAATAATAATTTGATATTTAAAAAAGACTTGCTCCTGAGACGATGAAGTCATAATGGGGGCAAGTCTTTATTTGTTTTTTTTAGTTGTTATTCTACCGGAATTTCTGTATTGACGTTCTTCGAACCCCAGAATGCGAAGTAGAAGATGTATGCTGCACTCAAAAGCACAACGATGAAGCTGGTGATGTAGTTGTGTGTGAGGTCAACGACAAATGCCTGAAGCCAAATCATAACGGCAAAACCTGCAACCATCATCATAAATGCGCCTGAAGCCTTGGCTGTGTACTTGCCAAGTCCCTCTGTGGCGAGGTTGAAGATACCGCCCCACATAACTGAAGCACAAAGGCCTATGAGCAGGAATGCGAAGATGCCTACCGGAACCTCACCCCATACAAAGCTCATGGTTGTATAGTTGATACCCGGGCAGCTGATGGTCTGAGAGGTCGGGAGAATCATACCCAAAGCAACGAGAACCATAGCAACAAAGCTAACTGTAGCAATCATGGCCTTAGGCGAAACCTTGCCACCTACCATACCGCCAACGAAACGACCGATGAGCATGAAGATGAAGTATACGGCTCCGAGAGTGCCGCAATAGCCGGCATCCATGCCAAGACCGGGATTGACAGCGTCCTTAGCAGCTGTAAGATAACTGAGAATGTATGTAGGAGGACCTACCTCTACTGCGCCGTAAACGGCAATAGCGAGCATGCCGAGCTTGAAGTGACGGAATGAGTAGCAGCTGTACTTGTCGTTAGTCTTCTGAACACTATTGCTTGAACCGGTCTTGGGCTCCTCAATCTTTGTGAAGAAGATAACCACAAGAGCAAAGATGAAGATGGCAAGGGCGATGAAGAGAGCTGGAGCTGCATCAGACACTTTAGCCTTTGAAGCGGCACCAATAAGGCTACCCATAAGCATATATACGCAAACGGCTGCAGCTGAATTGAATACGCCACCAATCTGGATGAGCTGGTTGCCTGTGCTACCGCCACCACCAAGAAGGTTGAGCATCGGGTTTACTACTGTGTTGAGCATACACATGCAAAGACCAGAGATAAAGGCGCCGATAAGGTAAACGACGAAGCCCATAGAACCGCTGACCCATTGGATGAGCAAGCCAATGATGCCTACTACCAAGGCTGCAATGGCAGTCTTCTTGTAACCGAACTTGTCAATAAGCAATCCAGCCGGAACACCCATAAGAAAATATGCGCCAAAGTTACCATAATTACCTACCTGTGCAAGTGCTTCAGGTACCTTGAAAGCATTTTTCAGAATGACAGCCATAGGCGAGCAAAGATTGGTCACAAAGGCAATCATAGCAAAGAGGAATATCATTGCCATAATGGCTACGATACTGCCCTGTTTTTTAGAGGAATTTCCCATGTTTTTTGTTTTAGTTATATTATTTATTGGTTATTATTTTCAAGTGTTTGGGGAATTTCTTTTACTTTAATTTATTTGCATTAACGATTGAGAATCAGAAACTTGTGCTTCCAACTCTCAATCGCTAATTGTTTTTGTTATAGTTATCGTTTTTTTTTTTACTTCTCCACGCCAAACTTATAGACCGTCTTCTGGGTGTAGACCTGTCCTGGCTTAAGGACTACTGACGGGAAGTATGGACGGTTGGGCGAATCGGGGAAGTGCTGGGCTTCGAAGCAGATGGCACTACGACGGGGGAAGGTGGCACCATGCTGACCCTTATATCCGTCTGCCCAGTTGTCTGTATATACCTGAACGCCTGGTTCCGTTGTGTAGACCTCCATGGTACGTCCGCTTACGGGTTCCTTAATGCGAGCTGCAAACGACAGTTCGCCTTCTTCCTTCTTGTTGAGTACGAAGCAATGGTCGTATCCGGCTCCGTTCTTTATCTGCTCGTCGTCTGCATCGATGTCTCTGCCGACGGTCTTCGGCGTACGGAAGTCGAAGGGAGTGTCCTTCACTAAGCGGATTTCGCCTGTAGGAATGGATGTATTGTCGATGGGGATATAGAAGTCTGCATTAATCTCGCACTCAAGGTTTTCGATAGTGGGTGTAGGGTTTGCGATACCTGCCAAAGAGAAGAATCCGTGGCTTGTAAGGTTAACGACAGTCTTCTTGTTGGTTGTAGCCATGTATTCGATTACAAGTTCGTTATCGTCCGTGAACGAATACTCTACCGTAACCTTCATTTCTCCAGTATATCCTTCTTCTCCGTAGGGGCTGATATACTTCAGCACAAGCGTGCTGTCGTTCATCTGAAGGGCTTCCCAAACTTTTGCGTTGAATCCGTTCTTACCTCCATGAAGGCTGTTAGGGCCGTTGTTGATGGCAAGGTTGTATTCCTTTCCGTTGAGTTGGAAATGGCCGCGGCAAATGCGATTGCCATATCGTCCGATAAGAGTGGACAAATAAGGCTCCGGAGAGTTTATTACGTCCTGGATGTTGTCGTGTCCCTGTATTACGTTGGCGCGATTTCCGTTCTTGTCTGGTACCATGATAGCTACGATAGCGCCACCATAGTTAGTAATAGCAACCTCATTGCCTTGATTGTTTCTCAGGATATAGAGATCGGTCTGCTTACCACCAATAGTGGTTTGAAAATCAGTCTTTTTCAAACCACAAACGTTTTCAGTTTCGGTAATGTTGTTCATAATCTAAGTTTTTAGTTGATATTTCTATAGTGCAAAGTAAATAAAAAAAGATGTAATTCACAAAAATTAATTAAGAAATTTCCGCAACCGCCCGTTAAAAACAATTAATCTTTAAAATATCAGGTATTGGATATAGCTGATATGAGTCGGCTAAATCCCCCAAACCCAACATACAGAACTATAAAGTTCGGCTGACAGCATATACACGATAACGTATGGTACGGACATCTGTCCTCCTTCCACGGCTGCGTCAAAGACATCGCTTCCTGAGCGTATGTTGCCGCATATACAACCATAGGTGATGCTTGCCACGCCTGCCATCGTACACAGCAAAGGGACGAGGAAGGCGGAGAAGCTGCTCGGAAACAAGGTGCCGAGGGCGCTTAAGAGGACGGCATGCGGGGCTAATGTCAGATAAGCCACCACCACAAGAATGGCGGCTATCTCCCATAACGCCACGGTCATGGCCTTACGTTGGAAGGAGGGCAATGTGCTGAAGGATGCCAGGTCTGCAAGGATTTTGCTGCGCTTTACTTGTCCTGCCGTAAGCCCTATGAGCAATATATAGATAAGCAAGGGCGAACGTACGTTGTCGACCAAGCTGCTGCAGAACCATCTTACGCCGTCGGCTGTCAGGAGGGAGCTGACATTCGTGTCGAGTATGACAGATCCCCATACCCATGACACAAGCACGGTAATGACTTGCAGCAGGAGGAGCACACACGAGGCATACGCCATAAGACGTTGATGTTTAATCGTCATCGGCTACAAGGTTGTTTATGTCGAGGATATGGAGTTCGATGGCTTTTACCACCAGACGTGTGGCGTTTATTCCGGCTCCGCCGTTGCCAAGCGGAAAGAGTTTCTGCACCAGCTCGTTCTGTCTCTTTTCGAGGCTCTTGACGCCAAATGGCATAGCACGCAGGTTGGATATCTGTTCCTTGGTATAGCCTAAGGCCAAGTGGCGCAGGAAGCGTTCGTCATACTCGTCGATTTCGTACTTCACCATCGATTCCTGATGGAGCGTCTGGGCTTCGATGGTCAGTCTGAAGCATTCCACGATACGGTCAAGAATGGGCTTGTTGAAGACCAGCTTGTCGCCTTCCATCGTGTTGATGACGTCGTCACGCGTAAGGAGTTCGCCACTCTTGAGGATAATGCCGTTACATCCTGCATCAAGAGCGTCCACCCAAAGACGTTCGTTGAGAATCTCGCCCGTAAAAATCAACACCTTCACCTCTTTATGATTAGTCTTCAGCTTGCGGCAGATCTCAATACCTACGGTTGTTGAGCCGCCGAGTCCAAGGTCGAGCAATACGAGGTCGGGTTGCTGCTTGGCGAATACTTCCCAAAATGCAAGTTCCGAATCTGCCGTTCCTATAACCTCAGCTTCCGGCACCTCTGTTCTGAGAATGCCCTCGGTTCCACGGAGTTCCAAGGGTACGTCTTCTACTATGATAATTGTGAATTTTTCCATGTTTCTTTAGTTGTCTTTATTTTTATTATTGTTTGGTCTTCATTATCTACGGATGCCGATATTCCGCAAGCCCGTGCTCCCGTTATCTCGCCTATGTCGCGCATTATCTGGCAACATACCAGAAAATCGACGTCTGTCGTCAAAGGCGAGAACAGATTCTTGGCCTGTTCTCGCGTCAGCCTCAGGGCGTTCATGGCAAGCGAGATGACGACGTAACCGTTTTCTGCCTGGTTGATTTCAACACTTGGTTTGCTTCCGCCATTCTTGCGTTTGAGAAGAGTTGTCAGATAACGCATCAGTTCTGGCGTACGCAAGAATCCTCCGACATCGCCAAGGGTGGAGACAGCCTGCTTGAGGAGCGAAGAATAGATGAGTTCGTAATACTCCACAAGTTCTGCTGTAAAACGTACTTCCCCTCCCCTATCCAGCATCTGCTTCAGTCGTGAGGGATAATACATGGTTTCGTGCTTGAGGGAGGACAGACAGTTGTCAAGGACATTATTGGCTACGTATAGCCTGTCACGATCAGTAATAGCTCGCCGGAGGTTGTCCTTCTTTATTTCCTCTTCTTCGTTAAGATCTTCTTTGGCTTTCTCGTATTTCTTTGCCGTAAGGATTATCTCGTTCACTATACCTGAAATTTCGTCAGGCACTTTGTCGAGTCGTAGCTTGTTGTTTTCGTTTCGCCATAACGCCTCCATATTCTTTATGAACAACGACACGTCCATATCTGTCTTTTTCAGCAATTCCTCCGTCTGACCTATCTTGTCCGTCCAGAAATGAAAAGAAAGTCTATGACGATAATATAATAGGTAGTAAACCGGGAATATCATCAACAGCACTATTATCAGAACTGCCATAGCCACATTTCGGTTGCTTTCCGACTCCTGCATGGCGCTTACGTAAGAAGGCAAGGTGGCGTCAGCACTCAGAAAGCGGAACATCTGCGTGTATATGCTGTTGTTGTACGAATAGAGCGACCATTTATGTAGCGCCAAGGCGGCGACGGCTGTCTCATTACGCACATCCAGAATGATGTTATAGTCTACTTTTACACCGTTCTGCAACCATTCCAGTTCGGCTGCAACGGAAGGATAGTCTCCGAACAGCTTCATCATTTTGGCTTTCTTCCCCGCTCTTTCGTCGTCAGCCATCAGCAAGAGTCTTTGCTCATTTATGCAGTTTAGGCAACTGTCGGCGAAGATCAGGGTTTTATGGTAATTGCCTCTAATGTTAGAGTAGTAAGCGCTATCGGCAAATGCAGCAGCCTTACGTGCATAGTAAGACTGTTGTGTAGTAGCTTTTCCTGCAGCATTATGCTGCTGTTCAGCCATGGCGCCCTGCAATCCTGCGACAAGGATAATCAGAATGGCAAGCGTCCGTCTGATGCCCTTTGGAAGACGGAAGAAGAAGCGGCTTCCCTTACCAGGTTCACTCTCAACTCCTATTGTGCAGACGTTGAAAAGACTGCTTAGCTTGCGATATTTCTCTATGATGCCTTTACAGTTGATCAGTCCGAATCCATGTCCGCCGCTCTTGCTTTCCTGTATGACATTATGGTTGAATATCTGTTGGGTCTGTTCTTTGGTCATACCCTTTCCGTTATCTGTAACCGAAACTTCAACCGAATCCTCCAATACACATGCTTCCAGCACTATACGTCCTTCAGAAGGAGTAAACTTACGAGCGTTGTCTGTTATGGTATTTATCATGAATAATGTCATAGTTCGGTCTGCCTTTACCACGGCGTCTGTAGGTTTTATGTCGAGCGTAATGCCTCGCATACGATATTCCATGGCAGACTTTGCCAGTACAGCAAACAGTTCTTCCATGCAGAAACTCTCTATATGCATCATGAAGTCGCCTTTACTGAGCTTTATCCAGTCTGTCAGTCGTCCGTTATACAACTCGATAGTATTAAGGCATAGCTGCACATATTCGGTTTCTTCCTTCACCTCTGACGGAGCCTCCACCTTGTACGCCATCTTCTCCACTTCGCGTTTCATGCGATTTATAAGAGGCATGACGCTTGAAGCGAAAAACACCTTTGCACGTTGCTCGATGTTTCGCCTTCTGTAGTTATCAAGCTGGCATTCTGCAGCCCCAGTCTCCTCTTCGGTTTCCACGATTCGGTCACGGAGCGATTCGGTCAGCTCTTCCTTTTTCTTTACCCATTCCTCCTTTAGCTCCTCAATCTCTTCTAACGGAAACGACGGACGATTCTTGCGACGCTTCAGGACTATATAGACAAGCAAGCTTGCGAGCAAAAGGATGGCTATGATGGCTGTGCCTATCATTATGTCGAGTTCTTTTAGCGACGAGTCGAGCTGTTCGGCACGTGCCTCAAGCATGCGGTCCTGCCTCGTACGTTCCTGAATGTCAAGATAGAGATTGCGGTTATAGTCGCTTTGTCTCTTGTCGTCGATGGCAGAATATACAATAGAGAGCTGTTCGCGTATGGAGGCCACAAGGTCAGGAGCTGCGTTTATGGCTGTGTCCTGACTGAGAGCATTGTTAAGGCAAATCAGGGAGGAAGGATAGTCGCCTATCGAGCTGTAAGCCTCGGAAAGCGTACGCCAGGCTCCAGCTGCCTGATACGTGTCGCCATAGCGTGCAAAGAGCACCAAGGCACGTTGTGCGAGGTTTCCGGCGAGGAGGCTGTCTGGCATATCGTCTACGTTTATATATTCAAACTCAGGATAGTTGGCTTTTATCAAGTTCTTTCTTGAAACTGGATTTTGTATGTGCTCGCTAATAGCCTGAAGAGAGTTTGCTTCCCAGAAGTAGAATCTGTATTGTCTTGAAAGGACATAGCATCTGATAAGGTAGTCGAACTCATCCTGCTCTAATTGCGCTTTGGACGATGCCTTGAGAATGCCTCCTGCTCCAACATTATATAGATAGGACAGCATTTGAGCCGTGTCTTTCACTATTTCCCCATTAGGGTCGATGGCATTCAGACATTCAGCCGATTTCTCGTATTGTCCCACATAGTAAAGGTAAGATGACAACACGATGTCATATTCTGTACGTGCATAAACCATACGTGCTTTCTGACGCTCGTCCAGGAGTTGCTTGTCTTCCTCTATACGGCGCATATACAGTAGGGCACGTTGGTTGTGATGATAAAAATTCTTGTTTTCAGACTGTCGCTGGCACAAGCGCATAAGCTGTACTTTTGCCACAAGCAGCTCAATAGTATTGTCTGTTGTGCTTGCCACCTGATTGAGCAGGTCATACGCCTTGTCATAATCCATCTTTGCGATGCTGACAAAAGCCAGATTGTTAAGCGCTTCCGCCTTTCCGTCATCATAACCGATATTTTCAGCCAATATCAAAGCCCTTTGTGCATAACGCTTCGTGGTCTCGAGCGAACGATAATGGTTTTGGTATGACACGTCATTATAGTGGTCAATACGCATAACACTCTCCTTATTGTCGCACGAAACGCATGCCAATACCACAAACAGCATTGGCAGCACAATGGCGGATATATGTGAGAAAAGCTTATATTTCATGTTAATAATCAGACCTATGTGCTGCAAAGATACGTAATATAATCAGAAAAAGGATGAGATTACGAAGCTAAAAGCACAATATCAAACAATTTATTTGTGTGTTTTTACACAATTTACACTTTTTGTTGTAACTTTGCAAAACAAAGCTGTACAATAACTACTCTATAAACAAAATGGAAAAAATCAGAATTAAGGATATTGCGCAACGCGCCGGAGTATCTGTAGGAACAGTTGACCGCGTGCTTCACGACAGACCGAACGTTTCGAAGCCTGCTCGTGAGAAGGTGGAGGCTGCTCTCAAGGAAATGAACTACCAGCCCAATGTGTATGCAAGTGCTTTGGCATATAACAAGTCATACATTTTCAATGTTGTGCTTCCGCAGCACGAGTCGGAAGCATATTGGGAGGAAATCGAACAGGGCGTGAAAAAAGCCATGGAGGTAAGACGCGACTTCCATATAGACGTGGAATTCTATTATTACGAGCGCTTCAACAAGGAAGCATTCGTAGACTGTTACACCAAATGCCTCGACTCAAATCCCAACGGCGTCGTGATAGTCCCAAATGAAATAGAAATTACGCGCGACTTTACCGACCAGTTGCACGCACGTCAGATACCCTTCGTTTTTCTCGACTCTTACATGCCTGACCTCAAGCCCTTGTCGTTCTTTGGTCAGGACTCGTTCTGTAGTGGTTATTTTGCAGCAAAGATGCTCATGCTGATCGCATCCAACGAAACCGAGATCATGCTTCTCAAGCAGATGAAGGACGGACATGTGACCAGTAAGCAGCAGGTAAACCGTGAGGTGGGTTTCCGCCATTACATGGTAGATCATTTCCCTAACATAAAGATTACCGAACTGTGTGTGCCGTTCAAGGGTACACGTGCCGAATATGACGTTCTTCTGAAAGAATTCTTCGACACACATCACAATATCCATCATTGCATCACCCTAAACTCAAAAGCCCATATTGTTGGAGACTATCTCTTACGCAACAACCGTCGCGACATCCAGATTATGGGATATGACATGGTGGCAAAGAATGCCGAATGTCTGCGCCAGGGCAGCATCTCCTTCCTCATAGCGCAGCATGGCTATCAGCAAGGCTACAGCTGCATAGACACCCTCTTCAAAGCCATCGTCTTGCGCAAGAAAGTGCAGCCGGTCAACTACATGCCCATCGAGCTTCTCACAAAGGAGAACGTGGATTTCTACAGACGCACGCAGCTCTAAACCGAGCTGACACAACACATATACAGCCGTGCCAAACATCTTAATTGTGTGTCACAATTTGAAGCGATTCAGATTCTGTGGCACACATTTTATTTATTATAATAAAAAATGAACAACAGAAAAGGACTATTTGCCCTCAGCCCCTTATTCGTTTTTATAGCGATTTATCTTCTGACGTCAATCATAAAGGCAGACTTCTATGCCATTCCCATAAGTGTGGCATTCATGGTATCCTGCATATATGCTGTCTGCATCTGCAAGGCCAAGAACCTGAGCGCCAGAATAAACGTTTTCAGCAAAGGCGCCAGCAGCGAGAACATAATGCTGATGATATGGATATTTGTCTTGGCTGGAGCTTTCGCCAATACAGCAAAGACCATCGGCTCGGTAGACGCTACCGTAAATCTTATGTTGTCCGTCCTGCCTAACAACATGTTGTTGCCGGGCCTTTTTCTTGCCACTTGCTTCATAAGCCTGTCCATCGGCACGAGTGTGGGCACGATTGTTGCTCTTGTGCCAATAGCGGCAGGACTGGCACAATCCTTAGGGGTAAGCACGGCACTCATGACTGCCATCGTGGTGGGAGGAGCCTTCTTCGGAGACAACCTCTCATTCATCTCTGACACCACCATAGCTGCCACAAGCTCTCAGGGATGCAGCATGAAGGACAAGTTCAGAGTGAACTTCTACATCACGCTTCCTGCAGCAGTCGTCATCCTTGCCATCTACACGTTCATGGGAATGGATATACACACAAGCACATCCTCATACGATGTCAATATATGGAAGGTCATACCATACATAGCCGTTCTGCTGACAGCCATAATGGGACTGAATGTTTCGATAGTCTTGGTTATAGGCATCATTATGACTTTGGCTGTTGGTCTTGGCACAGGCGCAGCCGGACTCTTCCCTCTGCTTCACGCCATGGGAGACGGCATAACCTCAATGGGCGAGCTGATTATCGTCACGATGCTTGCAGGAGGCATGTTTGAGGTGGTACGTCGTAATGGCGGCATTGAATACATCATAGAGAAGATTTCGTCACGGATAAGCGGCAAGCGAGGAGCAGAAAGCGTGATAGCCTTGCTCGTTGCCATCGTGGATGTCTGCACAGCCAACAATACCGTGGCCATCATTTCCGTAGGCAACATCGCCAAACGGATAAGCCAGAAATATTCCATCGACAACCGACGTGCCGCCAGCATTCTCGACACCAGTTCATGTTGCGTGCAGGCCATCATCCCCTACGGCGCCCAGATGCTTATGGCGTCAGGTCTGTCCCAGCTTGCTCCAATGGAGATCATCCCCTATCTCTATTACCCCATGGCGCTCATCGTATGCGTGGCGCTATCAATAGTGGTTAGGTATCCGAAGAAATATGCATAGCCCCTAATTATCATTACAAGTAATCTTACACATTATAAATATAATGGCAAATATGGACATTATCAAGCGCAATTTCCTCAATCTGCTCCGAAACGGAGCTTTCGGCGAGCAACTGCCCATTGAAGCTATGTCAGACTTCAAGTGGAAAGTTCTCCTTAGCGTGGCAAAGATACACCTGGTGGACAACTGGGTGGGCGACAGCCTTGACAAAGGCTTGACCGTGTCCGGACAATCCATTCCTGACGCAGGAGCCTCACACCTGAGCAACGCTTGGCTCAACCGTAAGCTGATGAGCATCCGTGAGAACGAACCTCTCTCGGAGGACGCATCCATAGAGACGCTCAATATGCTCGACATCATCGTACAGGCCACACAGTCCATAATAACCTACGGATTTTCGTTGGGATACATCATAAAAATCGGTCAATACATACGGCAGGACGGTCACAAGATTGACTACATAAAGCTGACCAAATGGTTGCACGATCTGCACATCTTCCGAATGGCACAACTCGAGGCTTCCATTCTTGTGGATTCGCTTGGCTTCGAGGCTGACGAAATACAGTATATGGAATATATGGACAAGTCGGCACACACGCTTGTCACTTACTCCATTGACCATCCTTTGCGTATCAAGACTGACGAATGGCATGTCAGACAGCTCTCCAACGGTATGATTGAGAACAATAACAAGGTGATGCTCCAAACCATTCGCAACTGCCACCGATACATGCAGTACGCTCCCATGGAAGCCGTCAGCACGCTATGTGTGAGATTCGTTGCCAGTCTCTCTAATTTGGCAGAATAACATACCTTGATACCTACTATTAGGTATTGTCGAAAAACATAAATTGCAGTAACTTTGCAGGAATAATTTTTATTAAAGACACATGAAATTATCTGATTTAAAAACAGGACAACGCGGAGTCATAGTCAAGGTGACAGGACATGGCGGATTCCGTAAACGCATCGTCGAGATGGGATTCATCAAAGGAAAGGTGGTGGACGTGCTTCAGAACGCGCCCCTTCAGGATCCCGTAAAATACAAGATAATGGGCTATGAAGTGTCGCTTCGCCATTCTGAGGCGGAGATGATAGAGGTGGTATCTGAAGAGGAAGCGGCAAAGATGGAGAGCCAGAACGAAACGGCTGAACCAATCCCTGCCAGCAACCATTACCTTTCAGATACACAGCTGCGTAACGCTGCCATGAAGAAGCGACGCACCATAAACGTGGCTCTTATCGGCAATCCGAACTGCGGCAAGACTTCACTCTTCAATTTCGCTTCCGGAGCTCATGAGCGTGTCGGCAATTACTCAGGCGTAACTGTGGACGCCAAGGTGGGCCATGCCTCGTTCGAGGGATACGAGTTTAATATCGTCGACCTTCCCGGCACATATTCGCTCTCAGCATATTCGCCAGAAGAACTTTACGTCAGAAAGCAGATCATCGAGCATACTCCTGACGTCATCATCAACGTTATTGACGCAAGCAACCTGGAGCGAAATCTCTATCTCACGACACAGCTCATAGACATGAACCTTAGAATGGTCTGCGCCCTGAACATGTTCGATGAGACGGAGAAGCGTGGCGACAACGTCGACTATACGAGGCTCGGACAGCTCTTCGGCGTTCCGATGATTCCAACCACATTCACCACAGGACGTGGCGTGGAACTCCTATTCCATATCATCATCAACATGTATGAAGGTCTCGACTTCCTCGACACCAAGGGTAATATGTCGCCAGAAATAGCCGAAGGCATCAGACAATGGCATGAGCAGTATGATAAGGACAAGGCGGACAGCTCGGATCATGAGGAAGACTTCGCCAGCGGCATCAAGCCGAAGAACAACGTCATCCGTCACATCCACATCAATCACGGATCATACGTCGAAGCAGGCATAAACTCTATCCAGGCTATCCTTAAGGAGGACGGTCAGCTGCGTCATAAATACTCCACCCGCTATCTTGCCATAAAGCTTCTTGAGAAGGACAAGGAAGCCGTCAAGCTCCTGGACGACGGATCGGAACTAAGCAAGAAGATTTTCGCAGCCCGAGACAAAGCCATGGCAGATATCCTCGAATACACACACGAGGACAGCGAAACAGCCATCATGGACGCCAAGTACGGATTCATACACGGCGCCCTGAAAGAAGCAGGATATAAGACCGGCGACAAGAAAGACACATACTTCATAACGCACCTTATTGACAACGTCATAACCAACAAGTACGTGGGATTCCCGATTTTCCTCATAATGATATGGGTGATGTTCGAAGCCACATTCTCACTCGGTCAATATCCTATGGAATGGATTGAGTCCTTGGTGGAATGGATTGGAAGTCTCGTTTCTGACAACATGCCGCAGGGTCCTATTAAGGATATGCTGGTGGACGGCGTCATAGGCGGCGTGGGTTCAGTAATAGTGTTCCTCCCCCAAATCCTCATCCTCTACTTCTTCATATCTTTCATGGAGGACAGCGGCTATATGGCACGCGCAGCCTTCATTATGGACAAGCTGATGCACAAGATGGGACTTCACGGCAAGTCATTCATACCACTTATAATGGGATTCGGATGTAACGTTCCGGCTGTCATGGCAACACGTACCATCGAGAGCAAGCGCAGCCGATTCATCACCATGCTCATCCTCCCCCTGATGAGCTGTTCCGCCCGATTCCCTATATATATAATGATAATCGGTACGATGTTCGCACAACAATACCGATCCACCATCATGTTCTCGCTCTACATCATAGGCATCCTAATGGCTGTGCTGATGAGCCGGCTCTTCAGCAAGTGCCTGTTCAAGGGAGAAGACACGCCGTTCGTAATGGAGCTGCCACCCTACCGATTCCCAACAGCCAAAGCCATCGGACGCCACACCTGGCAGAAGGGCAAGGAATATCTGAAGAAGATGGGAGGCATCATCCTTGTGGCAAGTCTCATAGTATGGGCGCTCGGCTATTTCCCGCATAACGACCAGCTCACAAAGCAGGAACAGCAAGAGCAAAGCTTCATCGGACATATCGGACATGCCATCGAGCCCGTCTTCCGTCCTCAGGGCTTCGACTGGAAGCTTGACGTAGCAGTCGTATCAGGCGTAGGTGCCAAAGAGATTGTGGCGTCCACAATGGGCATCCTCTACACCAGCGACGATGCTGCAGAGGAAGGAAGCGAGCAGGCTTACCGCCATCTTGAGCATCAGATGCTCGCAGACGGCATAACGCCGCTCGTGGCATATAGCTTCCTGGTGTTCGTCCTACTCTATTTCCCCTGCATCGCCACTATCGCAGCCATAAAGAACGAGACAGGCTCATGGAAGTGGGCAGCCTTCGCAGCCACATATACCACATTGCTGGCATGGGTGGTTTCTGCCCTGATTTACCAAATTGGAAAGTTAATAGTTTAGTATTTTTATCATGAAATATTAAATAATGTTATAAGATTGATTAATATCAATAAAACACTTGTAATAGACGCAAATAAAAATTATCTTTGCAACGTGTTTTTCATGGTATTAGATTATTAAGGTTAAGGAAGCATAGAGAGTCGTGAGATTGTCTATGCTTTTTTTCGTTTTCAGCCTCTCAAAGCTTATTATTCATTATTTTGAAAAATATTCGAAAAATTGATTGATTGTTTCAAGTAAATAACTATCTTTGCATAGTGTAAAAAATGAATGTAATATTTCAAACCCCAACCTAAACGCAATTTTATAAATCAACAAGAAAATTATTAACTTTAATATACGAAATGAACAATAAGAATTTAATGAATCAAGCAGCAAACAACATACGCATGTTGGCTGTCTCAATGGTAGAGAAGGCAAAATCGGGACACCCGGGTGGAGCAATGGGTGGTGCCGACTTTATTAATGTTCTTTTCTCTGAGTTCTTGGTCTATGATCCTGACCAGCCATCTTGGGAAGGACGAGACAGATTCTTCCTTGACCCTGGACACATGTCGCCCATGCTTTATTCTGCGCTTGCCCTGCAAGGCAAGTTCAGCCTTGACGACCTGAAGACTTTCCGTCAATGGGACTCTATCTGCCCCGGACATCCGGAGCGTGACGTAGAGCATGGCATTGAGAATACGTCAGGACCGCTCGGACAAGGTCACACATATGCTGTAGGAGCTGCCATTGCAGAGAAATTCTTACAGGCACGTTTGGGAGATACCATGATGCAGCACAAGATATATGCTTATATATCTGACGGTGGCGTGCAGGAGGAAATCTCTCAGGGAGCAGCCCGCGTAGCCGGCGTACTCAAGCTCAACAACCTCATTATGTTCTACGACGCCAACGAGATTCAGCTCTCTACAGAGTGCGACGTCGTAATGAAGGAGGACACACGTAAGAAATACGAGTCATGGGGATGGAACGTCCTCGACATTGACGGCAACGATCCAGACCAGATCCGTCAGGCACTCATCGATGCCAATAAGGAGACAGAGCGCCCCACCCTTATCATCGGCCATACCGTTATGGCTAAGGGAGCACGCAAGGCTGACGGATCAAGCTACGAGCATAGCGTCAAGACTCATGGTGCACCTTTAGGAGAAGGCGCTTATGAGAACACCATAAAGAACCTCGGAGGCAACGCCGAAGATCCTTTCCGCATCTTCGACGAGGTGAAGGAGCTTTACGCTAAGCGCAACGAAGAGCTTCGCACCATCGTAAAGAAAAGACACGAGGAGGAGAACGAGTGGCGCAAGAACAATCCTGAGAAGGCAGAGAAGATGGCACAATGGTTCTCTGGTAACGCTCCTAAGATTGACTGGAGCTCACTCGTACAGAAGAAGGATGCTGCCACACGTGCCGCTTCCTCAGCATGTCTTTCTCTTCTCGCTGAGCAGGTGGACAATATGGTATGTTCTTCTGCCGACCTCTGCAATTCGGACAAGACAGACGGCTTCCTTAAGAAGACACACAACCTCGCTGCAGACGACTTCAGCGGAGCATTCTTCCAGGCTGGCGTAAGCGAGCTCACCATGGCTTGTGTATGCATCGGTATGTATCTGCATGGCGGCGTAATCCCCGCTTGCGGCACATTCTTCGTATTCTCAGACTATATGAAGCCCGCCATCCGTATGGCAGCCCTTATGAGAGTGCCAATCAAGTTTATCTGGACACATGACGCATTCCGCGTTGGCGAGGATGGCCCCACACACGAGCCGGTGGAGCAGGAAGCTCAGATTCGTCTCATGGAGAAGCTCAAGAACCATAAGGGTCAGGATTCGGTACGCGTATTCCGCCCTGCCGACTCTGACGAGGCAACAGTATGCTGGCAGATGGCCATGGAGAACATGGACACTCCGACAGCCCTCGTACTCTCACGTCAGAACATCAAGAGTCTCCCGGAGGGCAACGACTACGAGATGGTACGCAAGGGAGCATACGTGCTCAACTGCTCAGACGCCGACTATGACGTAATCCTCCTTGCTTCAGGCTCAGAAGTTTCCACATTGGTGGCTGGTGCAGAGCTCCTCCGCAATGACGGCGTAAAGGTGCGTATCGTAAGCGCTCCTTCAGAAGGTCTCTTCCGCTGCCAGAGCAAGGAATACCAGGAGTCTGTATTGCCAAAGGGCAAGAAGATCTTCGGTCTTACAGCCGGACTCCCCGTAACACTCCAGGGCCTCGTAGGTGCTGAGGGTATGGTTTACGGTCTCGAGTCGTTCGGATTCTCAGCTCCTTACAAGGTGCTGGACGAGAAGCTGGGCTTCACAGCAGAAAATGTTTACAATCAGGTAAAAGACTACATATCTAAATAATATTACTATGGAAATAAAAACAATTGGAATTGCATGCGACCATGCAGGTTACGCATTAAAGAAATTCGTGATCGAGTATCTTGAGAGTCACAATATGCCCTATAAGGACTATGGTACATACAGCGACGTCAGCTGCAACTATCCCGAGTTCGCTCACGCACTCGGAGAGGCCATCACCAATGGTGAGGTCTATCCCGGCATCGCCATCTGCGGTAGCGGCGAGGGCATGTCCATGACACTCAACAAGCACAAGGGTGTACGCGCTGCTCTGGTATGGACACCGGAGATCTCCCAGTTGGTTCGTCAGCACAACGACGCTAATGTTCTGGTTATGCCGGGACGCTTCATCGACAACAAGACAGCCGAGAAGATCATGGACGAGTTCTTCAGAACTCCGTTCGAGGGTGGCCGTCACGCCAAGAGAGTAGAGATGATTGACCTCTAATCATCCGAAACAGAATCTTACTAATGAGGGAGGGGCATAATAGACATAAATATTCTGCCCCTCCTTTTTTCAATCTTACTAAAACTCATCATGAGAAAAACTTTCGTTATGTTGTCCTTGGCGCTCACTTTGTCAGCAGGCGCAAGGACAGCCACACATTTCATTCAGGAAGACCAGTATCGTGCTAAGGTGGAGACAGCGTTTGGAGAACGCATCAAGACCGTGGGCAAGCAGTTTTTCGTCACTAAGGGCGAGAAGCTTACCGGCGACGAGCTGGAGGCTATGAAGTTCCTTTACGCCTATATGCCCCTTGCTGACGTAACCGACTACCCCACCTCCTTTTATGCCAACAACGTAAAGCTGTCCTTCGAGGCACGGGGCGAGATGGCATGGGGAAACAAGGTTCCTGACCTTCTCTTCCGCCATTTCGTACTTCCCATCCGTGTTAACAACGAAGCGCTCGACAATTCGCGCGAGGTGTTCTTCCACGAGCTCAAGAACCGTGTCAAGGGTATGAGCATGTACGACGCCATCCTTGAGGTCAACCATTGGTGCCACGAGAAGGTGACATATCAGCCATCTGACGCACGCACATCCTCACCGCTCGCCACAGTACGTACTGCCACCGGCAGATGTGGAGAGCAGAGCACATTCACCGTGGCTGCACTCCGCTCCATCGGCATCCCTGCACGTCAGGTCTACACCCCGCGTTGGGCACATACCGACGACAATCACGCTTGGGTGGAGGCATGGGCTGACGGCAAGTGGTATTTCCTCGGAGCCTGCGAGCCGGAGCCGGTTCTCAATCTCGGATGGTTTAATGCCCCGGCTTCACGTGCCATGCTTATGCACACAAGAGCCTTCGGCGACTATAACGGTCCGGAGGAAGTGATGCTCCGCACCACCAACTTCACCGAGATAAACCTTACATCAAACTACGCTCCTGTAGCACAGGTGAATATTGTGGTTAAGGACAAGGAAGGACGCGCCGTCGACAACGCTCGTGTGGAATACAAGATTTATAACTATGCCGAATTCTTCACAGCCGTAACAAAGTATACTGACAAGAATGGTCAGTCTTCGCTCTCAGCCGGCATAGGCGACATGCTCGTATGGGCATCGAAGGACGGCAAGTATGGCTATCAGAAGGCTTCTTTCGGCAAGGACAAGACGCTTACCGTCGTCCTCGACCATGACGCCGTCAGCGACAGCAAGGAAACGGTGGCTCGTAAGCAGACCATCGACATCGTTCCTCCCGCAGAGAACGCCAAGATGCCGGAGGTGACTGACGAGATGCGCAAGGAGAATCTCCGCCGCTTCGCTTATGAGGACTCGCTAAGAAAGGCTTACACCAGCACGTTCCTCACACTCGAACAGGCCAAGCAGATAAGCCAGAGAGGAGCCGAATACCTTGTTAAGGCACGCGGAAACAAGGCCACCATCATCGACTTCATCAACAGCCACAAGGACAACGAAGACCGTGTGATGGCAATCCTCGCCACACTCTCAGACAAGGACCTCAGAGACATTACGAAAGAAATTCTGGAAGACAACTTCACGGCTAAGACCGATCAGGTTTCGCCGCGCGTGGAGGACGAGATGATCACCATCCCCTTCAAGAACTACTTCGAGAAGAACATTGACGCCAAGCTGCAGAAGCAGTTCCGCGACGATCCTTACAAGCTGGTATTGTGGATAAATAAGAACATCCGTCTCAACCCTGACAAAAAGGCGCTCCAGATAGCACAGACTCCTGTCGGAACAATGAAGGCTAAGATGACTGACAATCGCTCTCGCGACATCTTCTTCGTGGACGTGGCAAGAAGCCTTGGCATCGAAGCTCAGAAGGACGCCGTGACAGGCAAGGTGCAGTATAAGAAAGACGGCAAGTGGATAGACGTCAACTTTGAGAGCGCCGGACAGAAGAACGCCGCTACCGGCAAGCTGGTGCTCAAGTATACTCCGACTGCCACTCTTGACGACCCGAAGTATTACAATCACTTCACCATCAGCCGTATCGTAAACGGCAGTCTGCAGCTCATGAACTTTGAGGAAGGTCAGGCAGATATGGGCAACGGCACCACATGGAGCAATGCCTTCAAGGACGGTCATGACTTCGACTGCGGCACGTACATGCTTACCACGGGCACACGTCTTGCCAACGGCAGCGTGCTGGCTGAGACCACCGTCTTCAACATCAAGGAAGGCGAGACCACCACTATCGACCTCGACATCAGACAGTCGTCAAACGAGATAAGCGTATTGGGATCGTTCGACAGCGAGACCATCATCACAAAAGACGGAAAGGACGTAAGCATCCTCTCACAGACAGGTCGCGGCTATTACGTTGTGGCAGTCCTTGGTGTAGGTCAGGAGCCCACCAACCACGCTCTTCATGACATCGAGAAGATGAAGAAGGCATTCGAGGACTGGGGACGTCCGGTGGTATTGCTCTTCGAGAGCGAGGCAGACGCACATAAGTTCAATAAGGACGAATTCGCCAACCTCCCCTCTACCGTCATTTACGGTATCGACAAGGAGGCAACAGTCCGAAACCGCATCGCCACAGCCATGAAGCTTCAGAGCAAGACACAGATGCCGATGTTCATCATCGCCGACACCTTCAACCGCGTAGTATTCGTTTCACAGGGCTACACAATCGGCCTCGGAGAGCAGATGTCCAAAGTCTTCAACAAGCTGTAAGATATAGACATTTTCATATAAAAACATGCCTTATGGTTAATTATTAATTTGTTAATTATTAATTATTTCCAGGAATTAAAAATTAACCATAGGGCATGTTTTAAGATTTCCTATCCATTCTTATAATTCTCACCCACTTTCCTCCTACATTCTCCTATATTTTCATGCATAATAAAGTGCAGGAGGGAAATAATACCACACGGAGCTTAAAAAAAGCAGAAAACAGGGGATTAGATTGATTTTAAAAACGTATCTTTGCAGATAGTACATAACAATCCGAAACATGAAAATCAGCGTCATCATACCCGTTTACCGCGTGGAGCACACTCTCCGCAGATGTGTGGACAGCATCCTCAGGCAGGACTTTACTGACTGGGAGATGATTCTTGTGGACGACGGAAGTGACGACGCTTCGCCGCAGATATGTGACGAATATGCTGCCAAGGACCCGCGCATCCGAACCGTTCACCAGCCCAACCGAGGACTGGGAGCCGCACGTAACAAGGGCATGGACATAGCACGAGGAGAGCTGATTATGTTCATGGACTCGGACGACTATATAGGAGAAGGCACGCTCGGAGCACTTGCCGCGTATATGGACCATAACGAAGACGTGGACATGGCGGAATTTCCGTTCGAAAGGATCCGCGCTGGCGGGCAGTCAGAGCTCAGAACTTTCACGCCGCACACCTACACGGACCCCATCGCCTACTTCTTCAAGGAGGAGGCTTATACTCACTCCTATGCATGGAACAAGATTTACCGCCGCACGACGCTTGGCAACGTGAGATTTGTGGAGAGAAAGAAATTTGAAGACATGCTGACGCTGCCACGCTTCCTAAAGGCGTGCCGAAAGATAAGCATGATAAACGTCGGACGTTACGTATATGTGGACAATCCCGATGGCATCACAGCAAAGGCTGGCAAGGAACTGGCGCACCTGCTGGAAGCTCATTCGGCAATGATGGACATCATAGGATGGGAATGTCCGCATGGCATTCGGAAAAAGCTCTTCACCAGATATTACGCACACGTGCTGAATATCCAGATTGACGTTTATCGTCTTGTGGGACGCAAGATGCTCCTGGTAAGACGAAAGAGATATTTCGGAACTCCAAAGCTTGCCATGGTGGCGATATTGGGAGTGGAAAGAACATGTAGAATAATGAAAACAATCTATAAGACATGCAAAAACAACCGTTAGTAAGTTTCATCATACCCGCTTTCAACGTGGACGCTGACATGCTCCGGGAATGCCTGGAGAGCATCATGGCGCTGTCGTTGAGTAGGGAGGAACGCGAGATAATACTAATAGACGACGGCTCGGACGTACCTGCCATCTGCAGCCTTACAGACGTAGCTGACGAGATTGTGTATCTCAGACAACCTAACAAGGGACTCTCCGAAGCGAGGAACATCGGCATAAAATTGGCTACAGGACGATTTGTCCAGTTTGTAGACGCCGACGACCACCTTATCAGGGCGCCGTACGAGCATTGTCTCGACATTGCCAGATATCACAACCCGGACCTTGTGCTCTTCGAGAGCACCTCGAAGGAGGAGAAGCAGCCTAAGACGCCTTTCGCCTACGACGGTCCGAAGACGGGAAGCAGCTATATGAGGCAGAACAACATGAGGGCTGCGGCATGGGGCTACCTATTCGAGAGACAGATATTGGGCAGACTGAGGTTTACGCCCGGACTTTATCATGAGGACGAGGAGTTTACGCCGCAACTGATGCTACGCTCCGAACGCCTCTACACCACGGACGCCAAGGCATACTATTACCGTATGCGAAGCGGATCAATTGTCAACAACGACAACCCCGAGCATACGCGACACCTGCTGGCTGACACGGAGCGCATCCTAGAACACCTTCAATCGCTCGTAGTGCCGGAGCATGACCGCCCTGCCCTCAACCGCCGCATAGCGCAGCTCACGATGGACTATCTGTATAACGTCATACGCAGGACACGCGACCGCAAGACACTGGAAGAGACTATGGAGAGGCTGACGCAGAAGGGACTCTATCCCCTGCCCGACCGCAACTATACAAAGAAATACGTGTATTTCAGGAAGATGATGTCGCATTCGGTAACGCGCCGACTGTTATTCCTCTTAATAATAAAACGATGAAGATATTACTTATCGGCGAATACAGCAACGTGCATTGGACTCTGGCTGAGGGACTGAGACGTCTCGGACATAAGGTGACGGTGGTGTCCAACGGCGACTTCTGGAAGGACTACCGACGCGACATCTCGCTCGTCAGACGACATGGAAGAACAGGAGGACTGAGATTCTTAGGACGCCTGGCGCTTACCCTGCCGAAGCTGCGCGGATATGACATCGTGCAGATCATAAATCCCCTGTTCGTGGAGCTGAAGGCGGAACGCATTTTCCCCATCTACGACTTCCTAAGACGACATAACCGGAAGATGGTGCTCGGAGGATTCGGCATGGACTATTACTGGGTGAGCACATGCTGCGAAGACAAGCCCCTGCTCTACAGCGACTTCAATATCGGGTCCGAGCTACGCACCAATGCCGACGCTCTCAAGGAGAAGGCTGACTGGCTGGGGACAGCGAAGGAAAGACTCAACAAATACATAGCCTCCGACTGCGACCATATCATTACGGGGCTATACGAATATCAGGTGTGCTATGAGCGACACTTTCCAAAGAAGACGTCATTCATTCCTTTCCCCATCGTCTGCAAGCCGGACGTCATGGAGCAAGCGCAGCACGAAGCAGACAATCACGAAGAGCAACAACGCCCCACACGTATCTTCATAGGCATCAACCGCACACGCTCAGAATATAAGGGTACGGACATCATGCTGAAGGCTGCGGAGGACGTGCAGAGGAAGCATCCGGAGAGAATGAAGCTCGTAGTGGCTGAGTCGGTGCCGTTCAGCGAATACTGCAAGATGATGGACGGTTCGGACGCCATCATGGACCAGCTCTACAGCTATACGCCTGCCATGAACGCCCTGGAAGCGATGAGCAAGGGCATCATCTGCATAGGAGGCGGAGAAGAAGCTAACTACGACATCCTCGGCGAACAGACCCTGCGACCCATAATAAACGTGAGACCCACATACGAGAGCGTCTACAGCGAGACAGAACGCCTCATAATGCATCCCGAACGCATAGCTCAGCTGAAGAAGGAGAGCCTGGAATACATTGCCAAGCATCACGACTACGTGAAGGTGGCACGGAGGTATGAGGAGATTTATAAGCGCATCCTTAACGAATAGGAAAACAAACAATAAAAACGAGAAATACAGAAAACCATAAATATGAACATCAAGTATGATATGTTTCTGCTGCTTGCCCTTATGGGGACTGCCTCTGCAGGAGCGCAGAACAAGAAGGCTGCCAAGCCCAAGGCAAAGACCACAGCCGTGAAGCCTGCCATGTCGGCTCATGCGAAGGCTCTCTTTGACGAGATGCTGCCCAATACGCAGAAGATATTCGTCATAGACAGCATGGTGGTGAGCAAGGACAACATTCTGGAAGCCATCCCCCTGCTAGCGACATACGGAAGAATGGAGAAGACAGCCGACTTCTTCAACAATCCGGCGAAGGAGGGATATGCCTTTGTCAACGGATTCGGCAACAAATGCTACTACACGGAGATGGGCACGGACAGCATCTCACGCCTTTACATGCAGGAGAAGGTGGGCAATGAGTGGGGCGAACGCATTCCCGTTAAAGAGATAAACGAGCGCTTCACGGACATCAGCTTCCCGTTCATGTCGTCAGACGGCCTTACGCTCTACTTCTCAGCCAAATCAGAGGAGGAAGGCCTGGGCAAGCGTGACATATACATGACGAAGTATGACGCGGAGGAAGGCAAGTTCCTGCAAGCGGAGAATATCGGCTTGCCATTCAATTCAATGGACGACGACGTGATATACGTAGAAGCGGACGCGGACAAGATGGCATGGTTCGGCACGTCACGCCGACAGCCTGAAGGCAAGATCTGCGTTTACGCCTTCGTGCCGTCGCAGCAACGCCAGAACTATCAGAAGGACGAGATGACGGATGCACGTCTGAAAAGCCTCGCATCGCTGATAAGAATACGCGACACATGGACTACGCCCGAGATAAGAGACCAGGAGGTCAACCGTCTGGCTGCCATGAAGGAAAAGGCTAAGAGCAGCAAGGGTGCCACGGAGAATGCCGACTTCATCGTGAACGACAACCTCACTTACCATAGTGCACAGGACTTCCGCTCCGACGAGACCCGCAGGACTTACTACGACGTCATACGCCTCAGAAATGACATAAAGAGCAAGGAAAGCTCGCTCGAGGCATTGCGTGACAAATACCATTACGCCTCGGCTTCTGAGCGTAACAAGCTGGCAAGGCAGATAATGTCGCTCGAGGATAAGTCCGAACAGACCCGACGCGACCTCAAGACACTCTCTGACAATCTTAGACGTGCCGAGATGCAGCTCATCAGACGATAGGACTTCCGGCAAAAGACAGACATAACCTAAAAACTAATGATATTATGGAGAAAAAGTATTTCGCAGAATCTGAACTGATAATAAATAAGGACGGTAGCGTGTTCCACCTTCATGTACGTCCGGAACAGCTGGCTGACAAGGTGATTCTCGTGGGCGACCCAGGTCGTGTGGCTCTGGTGGCTTCTCACTTCGAGGAGAAAGAAATGGAGGTGGAGAGCCGCGAATTCCGTACTGTCACAGGAACGTACAAGGGCAAGCGCATCACGGTTATCTCAACGGGCATCGGTTGCGACAACATTGACATCGTCATGAACGAGGTGGACGCTCTCGCCAACATCGACTTCCAGACCCGCACGGAGAAGCAGCAGCTACGCAGCCTCGAGATTGTACGTATCGGAACGTGTGGCGGACTGCAGCTCAACACTCCCGAAGGCACCTTCATCTGCTCGGAATACTCTGTAGGCTTCGACGGTCTGCTCAACTTCTATGAGGGCAGAAACGCCGTCTGCGACCTTAAGATGGAACGCGCCCTTATCAGTCACCTCGGATGGACCGGCAATATGTGCCAGCCTTATCCATACGTCATCAAGGCTGACGAGAATCTGGTGGAGCGCATCGCCCAGAACGATATGGTAAGAGGCATAACCGTAGCCTGTGGTGGCTTCTTCGGACCGCAAGGCAGGCAGCTGCGCGTGCCTCTCGTAGATCCGCATCAGAACGAGAAGATAGAGAGTTTCGAGTATGAGGGTATGCACATTACCAACTTCGAAATGGAGAGTTCGGCTCTTGCTGGTCTGGCAAAACTGATGGGACATCGTGCCACCACAACGTGCATGGTCATAGCCAACCGCAGAGCTGGCAAGGCCAATACGGGATATAAGAACATCATAGACGACCTCATCACTCTCGTGTTGGACAGAATCTAATAAAAAAAAGGCTTTAAGTCTTGGAGTTACAGATCAATCTTTGTAACACATGACTTAAAGCCTTTTATATTTTCAGGAACCTATTGTTTTATTTGTTTACTCCCAACTTAATAGAGAGCTTCTCAAGCATATCGCGTGTCATTGAGTCGAGGTCGTACTTCGGATTCCAATCCCACTCCTCGCGAGCGCAATGGTCGTCCATGCAGTCAGGCCAGCTCTCTGCGATACCCTGCTTCAGAGGATCTACGTCATAAACCATCTCAAAGTCGGGCTTGTAGCGCTTGATGGCCTCGAATACGGTCTCAGGACCGAAGCTGAGAGAAGCGATGTTGAATGAGTTGCGGTGGATAAGGCGTGTAGGATCAGCCTCCATCAGCTGGATGGCAGCATTCAGAGTGTCCGGCATGTAGATCATGTCCATGAGAGTGCCTTCCTTGATCGGGCAGACAAACTTTTCGCCACGAACAGCTGAATAGTAGATGTCAACAGCATAGTCGGTTGTGCCGCCACCAGGAGGTGTAACGTAAGAGATAACGCCCGGGAATCTTACCGAACGAGTGTCCACACCGTACTTGTTGAAGTAATAGTCGCTGATGAGCTCTGTTGTCACCTTAGAGATGCCGTATATTGTACGCGGACGCTGGATGGTGTCCTGCGGAGTCTTCCACTTCGGAGTGTCAAGACCGAACGAACCGATGGAGCTGGGAGTGAAGACAGCACATCCGTGCTCACGAGCCACTTCCAGGATGTTCCAAAGACCGTCAATGCCGATACGCCATGCCAGACGCGGCTTCGACTCAGCTACTACTGAGAGCAGGGCTGCAAGGTTATATATGGTGTCGATGTTGTACTGCTTCACAACATCAGCTATCATCTGAGGATTCGTTACGTCGCACTCTGCCTTAGGACCGCTTTCTGCCAGCTCGCCCTTGGGCTCAGCACCCTTAATGTAACCAGCCACTACATGGTTGCCACCATAGATTTCGCGCAGCTTCTTTGTCAGTTCCGAACCGATCTGACCGGTTGAACCAATGACCAAGATATTTTTCATACTAATAGTTTAAATTGTTATAAAGGATTTTCGTTAACTATAAGTTTTACGTTTTCTAAGATTTACGTTTGCGAGTGCAAAATAACTACTTTTTTCTATACTTACCAAATTTCCATCTTCATTTTTTTCGATTTTATCGTCATGACATCAAAAAGAAAGCTGCTGATACGTAATCTACATGGCATTTAACATATTTAACGCTGAAAAGTGATTGCGTATGAAAAATTATGTGTTAATTTGCAAAATAAATTCAACATAACTTATAAATCTTAATAACATGTACGGAAAAGTAAAAGAACATCTCGCTACCGCATTGGAGAACCTTAAGGCGGCAGGTTTGTACAAGGAAGAACGCATCATCGAAAGCCCGCAGCAGGCTGCCATCCAGGTAAATGGTAAGGAAGTGCTCAACTTCTGCGCCAACAACTACCTCGGCCTCTCTAACAACCCACGCCTCATCGAGGGTGCAAAGAAGATGATGGACAGACGCGGCTTCGGTATGTCGTCAGTACGCTTCATCTGCGGCACTCAGGACATCCACAAGGAGCTGGAGGCTGCCATCACAGAATACTTCCAGACAGAAGACACCATCCTGTATGCTGCCTGCTTCGACGCCAACGGAGGTCTCTTCGGCTCGTTCCTTACCGATCAGGACGCCATCATCTCTGACGCCCTCAACCACGCTTCCATCATCGACGGCGTACGCCTCTGCAAGGCTAAGCGTTATCGTTACGCCAACGCCAACATGGAAGAGCTGGAGAAATGCCTTCAGGAGGCTCAGGAGCAGCGCTTCCGCATCATCTGCACAGACGGCGTATTCTCAATGGACGGCAATGTGGCTCCTATCGACAAGATCTGCGACCTCGCTGAGAAGTATGACGCTCTCGTAATGGTGGATGAGTCGCACTCTGCAGGCGTTGTAGGCGCAACAGGCCACGGCGTTAGCGAGCTCTGCAATACATACGGCCGCGTGGACATCTATACCGGCACACTCGGCAAGGCATTCGGCGGCGCACTCGGAGGATTCACAACAGGACGTAAGGAAATCATCGACATGCTCCGTCAGAGCAGCCGTCCTTACCTCTTCTCTAACTCACTCGCTCCTTCCATCATCGGCGCAAGCCTCGAAGTATTCAAGATGCTCAAGGAGGACAACTCAATACATGACCGTCTCGTGGAGAATGTAAACTACTTCCGCGACAAGATGATGGCTGCCGGCTTCGACATCAAGCCCACACAGAGCGCCATCTGCGCCGTTATGCTTTATGACGCTCCTCTCTCACAGCGTTACGCCAACCGACTCCTCGAGGAGGGCATCTACGTTACAGGCTTCTACTATCCTGTTGTACCGAAGGGCGAGGCTCGTATCCGCGTACAGCTCTCAGCAGGTCACACACGCGAGCAGCTCGACAAGGCCATCGCAGCATTCATCAAGATCGGTAAGGAGCTCGGCGTTCTGAAGTAAGCCACTCCCCTATCACATAAACTCCTCTATCACACATAGGGACATAAAAACAACATTCTTAAATCTTGCTTTTAGGGAGAAATAAGAATGTTGTTTTTTTTGTGAAATCCTTTGCCGTAGCCACGTACCCACGTCAGGTCTGTTTTTATGTTTTTCACCTCTTCATTAGGACATAATTAATAATTAATAATTAAGAATAAGGGGTGTTTTTGAACATCATCAGATTTTCGCACCCAAAATTTATATTATATATATTAATATATATAATATAAAATATAT
>OFSC01000387.1_pt1 | contig 37544 bp, 27 predicted proteins | sample 1543201 | NCBI WGS metagenome assembly OFSC01 (sample SAMN04209228, study PRJEB22552) | human gut metagenome | biome: gut; material: feces | host: Homo sapiens | place: USA: Oklahoma
CACTCAGATGATGGGGCAGGAGAAGGTCTTCTTCTTTCCTTCCAGCTATCGGCGTGCCGTGAAATACGGGCAGCGTGATGCAGCGAACGAAATCCTACGTACAGAGGTGCTGGCGCGCCTCTCTTCGGGAGGACATTTCCTGGTAGTCACTTATCCCGATGCACTGGCAGAACTCGTTGTGGCTAAGCAGAATCTGGATGAACGGATTCTGAAACTGACTGTAGGCCAGCAGATTGCTCAGACCGATGTGGTTCATACCCTGCGCGATTTCGAACTCAAAGAAACCGATTATGTTTATGAACCGGGCCAGTTTGCCGTGCGTGGAAGCATCCTTGATGTCTATTCCTACAGCTGCGAATATCCGTTCCGTATCGACTTCTTCGGCGATGAGATTGACACCATCCGTACCTTTGATGTTGAGACCCAGCTCTCGCAGGCGAAGCGCACAGAGATAGAAATCGTGCCCGAACTCGCCCATATCGAGAGCAACAAGCAGTGTTTCCTCAATTTCCTCTCCGAAGGTACGCCAGTCGTTGCGAAAGACCTTTCTTTCGTTTGCGACCGCATCGGTCAGATCTATACCGAAGGCTTCTCATCGCAGAGCCTTGCCGAGCAGCTGGAGGGAGCCACTGAGGTGGAGGCAGAGCGCATCAGACATGAGATGAAGACCGAGCTCAACCTCGTTTCTCCGCTCGATTTCAAGAAGGCAGTAGCGGCTCATCTCCGTATCGAGTTCGGCAAGGTTGCTCCGTCAGAGAGTTCGGCTGTGATACCTTTCAATATCGCTCCACAGCCTCTTTTCCATAAGAATTTCAATTTGCTTTGCCAGACTCTGGAGGATTTCCTGCTCCAGGGTTACACCTTATATATATTGGCAGATAGCCAGAAGCAGCAACAGCGCCTGAAGGATATCTTTGAAAGCGAAGAGCTGAAGCGCTACGCCATCCGTTTTACACCGGTAGACAAGACGCTTCATGAAGGCTTTACTGACCATGACAAGAAGTGCTGTTTCTTTACCGATCATCAGATTTTCGACCGTTTCCACAAGTATAACCTGCGCTCAGATAAAGCGAGAGCCGGCAAGATGGCACTCACCATGAAGGAACTGCAGGAGATGGAAGTGGGAGATTTTATCGTGCATGTAGACTTCGGTATCGGCAAGTTCGGCGGTCTGGTTAGGGTTCCTACGGGCAACAGCTATCAGGAAATGATCCGCATCGTCTATACGAACAATGACAAGGTGGATGTTTCTATCCACTCGCTTTATAAAATCAGCAAATATCGCCGCAGCGATACCGGTACTCCGCCTCGCCTGTCTACACTGGGTACAGGTGCCTGGGATAAACTCAAGGACAAAGCTAAGAAGCGAATCAAGGACATTGCGCGCGACCTGATCAAACTCTATGCCCAGCGCCGACGCGAGAAGGGATTCGCCTTCAGTGCCGACAATTATCTGCAGCATACGCTGGAGGCTTCCTTCCTGTATGAAGATACGCCAGACCAGAATAAGGCTACTCAGGAGGTGAAGAAGGATATGGAGAGCGGCAGACCGATGGACCGCCTGGTTTGTGGCGATGTGGGCTTCGGCAAGACTGAGGTTGCCATCCGTGCAGCCTTTAAGGCAGCGTGCGACAGCAAGCAGGTTGCGGTGCTGGTGCCTACTACCGTTCTGGCTTTCCAGCACTATCAGACTTTCAAAAAGCGTCTGGAAGGCATGCCTGTAAGGGTAGACTATCTCAGTAGAGCCCGTACAACGAAGGAAACCAGAGAGGTGCTTGACGCCCTGAAAGAGGGTAAGATTGATATCCTCATAGGTACGCATAAGCTGATATCAAAGACCGTGAAATGGCATGACCTGGGACTGCTCGTCATCGATGAAGAGCAGAAGTTCGGTGTGTCTACCAAAGAGAAACTCCGTCAGCTCAAGGTAAATGTCGATACACTCACGATGAGTGCCACTCCGATTCCGCGAACCCTCCAGTTCTCTCTGATGGGCGCCCGGGATATGAGTATCATGCGTACTCCGCCACCTAACCGTTATCCGATTCATACCGAACTGGTAACGTTTAGTAGTGAAGTTATCTGCGATGCCATCAATTTCGAGATGAGCCGAAACGGACAGGTTTATTTCGTATGCGACAGAATATCCAAGCTTCCGGAGCTCAAGATGCTCATCGAGAAGCATATCCCAGACTGTAGGGTAGCAATCGGTCACGGACAGATGAAGCCTGAGGATTTGGAGAAAATCATCATGGGCTTTATCAATTACGATTATGATGTACTGCTTTCTACCACTATTGTAGAGAACGGTATCGACATTTCCAATGCCAATACGATTATCGTGAGCGATGCTCATCACTTCGGATTGAGTGACCTGCATCAGATGCGTGGACGCGTAGGAAGAAGCAACAAGAAGGCTTTCTGCTATCTGATGGCGCCACCTAAGAGTGCACTTACTCCTGAGGCGCGTCGCCGTCTGGAGGCGCTGGAGACGTTCAGCGAACTGGGTAGCGGCTTCAATCTCGCCATGCAGGACCTGGATATCCGCGGTGCGGGTAATCTGCTGGGCTCTGAGCAGAGCGGTTTTATGGAAGATCTGGGTTATGAAACCTACCAGAAGATTCTCTCTCAGGCTGTCACAGAGTTGAAGAACGAGGAGTTCTGTGATCTTTATCAGGAGAAGATGGATGAAGGTGCCCAGCTTACGGGTGATGATTTCGTTGACGATTGTGGCATTGAGAGCGATCTGGAGATGTATTTTCCTCAGACTTATGTACCGGGTGACAGTGAGCGCATGCTCCTTTATCGTGAACTGGACCGTCTGGAGAGCGATGAGGAAGTAGAGGCTTACCGCAAGCGTATGATAGACCGTTTTGGTCCTGTGCCTCATGAAGCAGACGAACTGATGCATGTGGTAGGTCTGCGTAGGGTAGGCAAGAAGCTAGGTTGCGAGAAGATTATTCTCAAGCAGGGCTATATGCAGATGCAGTTTGTGAGCAATGTAAACAGTCCGTTCTACAGAAGTCAGATGTTTAACCGCATACTCGCTTACGTTACCAGTCATATTCAAGATTGTGTTCTGAAGGAAAAATTCAACAAGCGAATGCTTCGCATCAATGATGTGAAGACAGTAGGGCAGGCTGTAAATCTGTTGAATCAGATATCGCAGATAGATTTAGGTAATGAAAAGAAATAATCTGTGTCTACAGTCTATGGGTAAAATCCTGTATCAATTGTGGAAGTAGACAATAAAATAGACTGTTGATTTATACTGAAAGGTTAGAAATCTGACAACGTTACATGATGATATGTTAACTTTACATGATAATATGTTTCAGTTTAGTGTATAAAAAAAAACATTGGAATCTCAATATCCCTATTGAACTCCAATGTTTTATTTTTTTTGTATAAGTAAAAGATGATGATAAGCGTTTCACAACGCATTTTGAATTTTTCTGTTGCAAAGATACTATTTTTCATTATAATATAGGGGGTAATATTTGGTATTTTATGGGGTAATATTTGATTAAATTTATAAAAATAACACTGAAAATACACTTATATAACAAATAATACCTGTAGAATGAACTATTTTATTGGATAAAAATAAAAAAATAGTGGAAAAACACATAAAAAAGTTCTTTATTTCATTTTTTATTTGTACCTTTGTTCTGGCATACAACAATTTTAAACATATATATAAATATGAGACAGAAAAAGTACATCTTAAGCGAGCAGGAACTTCCTACTCAGTGGTACAACATTCAGGCAGATATGCCTAACAAGCCATTGCCACCGTTGAACCCTCAGACACACCAGCCAATGAGTGCTGATGATTTGTCACACGTATTTAATAAGGAGTGCTCAAAGCAGGAACTTGATACAGAGCACGCTTGGATTGATATTCCGGAAGATGTGCTGGAGAAGTACACCTTCTACCGTTCAACCCCTCTTGTACGTGCTTATGCCCTTGAGGAGGCACTCGGTACTCCGGCGCATATCTATTTCAAGAATGAGAGTATCAATCCGTTAGGCTCTCATAAAATCAATTCAGCCATTCCTCAGTGCTACTACTGTAAGCAGGAGGGTGATACCAATGTCACTACAGAGACTGGTGCAGGACAGTGGGGTGCAGCCCTCTCTTATGCAGCAAAACTCTACGGCCTGGAGGCAGCAGTTTATCAGGTAAAGATTACCATGCAGCAGAAACCATACCGTTCCAGCATCATGCGTACGTTTGGAGCCACTGTAGAGGGTTCTCCTTCCATGAGTACACGCGCAGGTAAGAACATTATCACACGTGATCCTCATCATCCTGGTTCGCTCGGTACTGCCATCAGTGAGGCTGTTGAGCTGGCTACAACCACACCGGGCTGTAAGTATACGCTGGGTTCTGTGCTCAATCATGTGGCACTTCACCAGACCATCATCGGTCTAGAGGCAGAGAAGCAGATGGCGATGGCTGGTGAGTATCCTGATCAGGTGATTGCTTGTTTCGGTGGTGGTAGTAACTTTGGTGGTATTGCCTTCCCATTCCTCCGTCACAACTTCACAGGCGAGCGCCATACTGAGTTTATAGCTGCAGAGCCGGAGAGCTGTCCTAAGCTGACTCGCGGTAAGTTCGAGTATGATTTCGGTGATGAGGCAGGTTACACTCCATTGCTGCCAATGTTTACTCTGGGTCATGATTTCAAGCCTGCCAACATTCATGCAGGTGGTCTCCGTTATCATGGTGCTGGTATGATTATCTCCCAACTTCTGAAGGATGGTTATCTGCATGGTGTAGATATCCCTCAGCTGGAGTCATTCAAGTCAGGTATGCTCTTCGCTCAGACCGAGGGTATCATTCCTGCTCCAGAGAGCTGTCATGCGATTGCAGCCACTATACGTGAGGCTCTGAAGGCTAAGGAAGAGGGCAAGGAGAAGGTTATCCTGTTCTGTCTCTCAGGCCATGGTCTTATCGATATGCCGTCTTACGATAGCTTTATCAATGGCGATTTGCACGATTATTCTGTGAGTGATGAAGAAATCCAGCAGTTCCTCAAGGATGTGCCAAAGGTTGACTAATTTTCAGTTAACAGTTAATAGTTTATAGTTTATAGCAAACAGTTGACAATTATTCTTTGAGATATATTGAAATAACAATATCACATTATAAAAGAAGCCAGGCTGCGAAAAGCAACCTGGCTTTTTATTTAGAGATTCTATTTTCTTTTATTTAGAAATTCTATTCTCTTTTTTTTAGAAATTCTATTCTCAGTTCGAGACTTCTATCTTTCATTAGAAGTTCAACCACTCTTCAATAGCCTTAGCGATGACATCGAAGCTTGTGGTAGGCTCGAAGCGGGCTACAACCTGACCCTTCTTGTTAACGAGGAACTTGGTGAAGTTCCACTTGATATCGGCACTCTCCTTGTAGTTAGGATCAGCCTCGCTCAACATCTTGTCGAGAACAGGGTAGAGAGGGTGGCTCTCGTCCCAACCAGCAAAGCCCTTACATTCTTTCAGAAATTTGAAGAGAGGGGCAGCATCGTCTCCGTTTACCTTGATCTTCTTGTAGCGCTGGAACTCTGTGCCGTATGTAAGCTTGCAGAACTGATGAATGCTTTCATCTGTACCAGGGGCTTGCTGACCAAACTGGTTGCAAGGAAAATCAAGTATTTCGAAACCTTGAGAATGATAGGTCTCATAAAGTTTCTCCAGTTCCTCATACTGAGGGGTGAAACCACACTTTGTAGCGGTGTTAACGATGAGCAGCACTTCGTTGGCATACTCCTTGAGGGAAACATCCTTTCCCTTTCTGTCTTTAACAGAAAATTCGTAAACAGTTCTCATTTTTTTTATCTTTATGTATGTGTTATCTATATTTCCGATCTCAACTTATATGATCTAGAGTGCAAAGATACTACTTTTCTCTTAGAATACTTCAAGAGTTTTTTTAAAAATTCTAAAAATCGAACAAAATCATAGATGAAGGAATAAGCGTAATATATATAATGTAGATAGATATCGGTTAGATATAGAATATAGAAGAATAAAATAGGTAGGCGATATAACTACACAATACCAGTATAAAACAGCATAAAAATAAAAAATGCAGGATTTTCACAAACCCTGCATTTCTTTTCCTTTACCTCTTTTTCCTCAAAAAAACAAAGAAAAAGAGGTTTACGATTAATCTATCATTTAACTTTTCTAAGAACTTGTTGCAAAGATACTACATTTTCTTGTAACACCAAACTTTTTCTCAGTTTTTTTTCAGTAAAAAGGGAAAATTAATCAAATACCCCCCCATTTTTATACTTTTTTGCAATATTCGGTCAAAAAACAAAGCAAAATGGCTCAATTTTATGACTATTCTGCTTTTTTCCTTGCTTGAACGTTTTGCTGTGTACGATAACGAAGAAGGCTGTGCTCGGCAACAACTGAAGATATGTCCTGTAATATGTATTACTTTTTTGTCAATACAGATAAAAGCAGCCATCAGTAATGATGACTGCTTTCATCTGTAATGATGCGGGCTATCCCTGCGTTCTGTTTCGGTATTCAGTAGGTACGATACCCGTTTCTTTCTTGAATACCTTCGAGAAATATTTAGGGTCGGTGAAACCTACTGCAAAGGCGATGCTGCTCAGTGTATCGTCTGTCTTGCGCAACATCTCGCATGCCTTCTTGATACGTATATGGCGAACGAAGTCTACCGGTGTCATTCCGGTCGTTGCTTTCACCTTATTATATAGTACGCTTCGGCTCATACCGATTTCGTTCGAGATATCATCTATCTTGAGTTCCGGGTTGCCTGCATTTTCAACAATAAACCTGAAGGCACGCATCATGGTTCTGTCCTGCATCTGTGCCGCCATAAATGCCAGCTCGCTGTTTGGGTCAACCGCTTCGTTCTCGGCATTTGTTTCTTCCTGGTTAAGAGCAGGCAGAGGAGCTGCTGCAGGCAGTATTCGCAAGGCTGCTATGGCATCTTTATCGCCAGCTTCCTTCAGCTTTCTGATGATATCCACCTGAATGTTGCGGCGCTGGGTGAGGATAGCCTCTATTCGGCCGAGCAGATAAGGGGTAGAGAATGGCTTGGTGATATAGGCATCAACACCTTCATCAAAGCCTCGCTGCTGGTCTTCTACGCTTGCCTTGGCTGAGAGAATCATCACTGGGATGTTGTTGAGGGTGGTATCCTGCTTGATCTCGTGAATCATCGACAAACCATCCATCACAGGCATGGTAACGTCCGTGAGGATAAAGTCTGGTATCTCCTTGCGGGTCATCACCAAACCTGCCTTTCCATTCTCTGAGAGCAGCACGTTATAGGTAGGCGAGAGGATACTGTAGAGGAACTTGCGCAGGTCGGCATTGTCTTCAACTACCAGTACAGTCTGGTCTTTGAGTTTCGTTTCTTCCTGTGCTTCTTTCTGTTCCTTGCCCATTCCTTCCAGTCGTTCAGCCTCTTCATCCTTATCTTCTTTCTGTTTAGTTACTTCTTCCAGATAGTCGGATGCATTGCGGTCGTCAATCTGTCCGTTCTCTTTCTCCCTTTCTGTCAGGTCGTAATCTTCCTCGGTCAGACCGCTGTTCGTATAGAAGTCTGCCTTGTTGCCGTATCTCTGAGCCTTGTCCAGCATTACCAGCATTTCGTTGGCATTGTCTATTACCATTCTCAGCAGTTCCTTGCCCTTTCGGGTGATACCCGGTTCGGTATCCAAAACGGTTTTTACCGGGGCTCCGATGAGCGTTAGAGGGGTTCTCAGACGGTTGGCTGCATCGTTGTAGAACTCGTTCTTCATCACGCTCATCTCGTGGGTTACGTTCTCGCGCTGGCGCTGGTTGTAGGTATAGATGATTGCGCCTACGATACCGAAGAGCAGAAGCAGCATCAGAAATTTGCCCCAGATGCTTTCCCAGAAGGTAGGGCGCACTTCGATAGGCAGTTCTGCCACATACTTGCTCCATACACCGTGAGAGTTGGTGGCTCTCACCTTGAGTACGTAATCGCCATGACTGATACGGTTAAAGCCGATGCTATGGCTGCTTCCGTTTGATATCCACACGCCTGGAGCTGTATAACCATCTATGCGATAGAGATATTTGGTCTGGTACTTACGCTGATAGTCGAGCGATGCGAAGTTGATGGTCAGATTTCGCTTGTTGGCAGGAATCACCACTTTATCCTTGTGCAGGATAGGTTCCGACTCCTTCTCTCCGCTATAATGGAGGGAACTGAAGATGACTTTAGGCTGGTAGTTGCTCTTCTTCAGCGTAGCCGGATTGAAGGTAATCAGTCCCATCGGGGTACCTACCGAGATGTTGTTGCTTGCCGGATCGTGGTAAGGACGGCTTTGCGAGAACGACATGTTGAAGTCGAAGTCGTTAGGTCCGAACACATTGCACTGGCCCGTTTTCGGGTTTACGCAGTCGATACTCGATTCTCTGATTACCCAGATTCTTCCCTGGTTGTCTTCTACCATGCCCTGTACGATGCCTTCGTTAACATCGATGGCATGGAAGTATTTCATCTTCAGGTTGTCTTGCAGGAGCGATTTGCTCACAATCTCTTCCATCAAACCGCCCTGTTGCGAGATATACATCTTGCCGCTGGTGTGCTCCATGATATTGTTCATATCGTTTGCAGCCAGACTTGTTGTATCGTTCGGTATGTAGTAGGTCTTGTGGTAATTGATCTTTCTTGCGTTTGTAAAGGCATCACTGAAGGTGATGAGACCATCTGTGGTTCCTACGAGAATGGTTCCCGTAGTGGTGCAGCAGATGCGGCGTATGCGGTCGTAGTGCTGTTTCTCCCAAGGCAGTCCGTTTCGTTTACTGATGAAGCTGATACTGCCGTCTGCCGCCTCGTTAACAAGTGCCAGACCACCTCCGTAGGTACCTATCCAGATGCGTCCGGTACGGTCGGCTACAATGTCTTGTATCTTGTCGAACGGCAGCGATGACGGGTTGTTGGCATCATAAACAAAGTGTCTTACCTGCATTTTATCTATCAGATAGACACCATTTCCGTTGGTTCCTATCCATGCTCTTCCCTTGATATCGAAGTGGATAGACATGATGCCCTTCTCGTCGAAGTTTACTTGCTGTGGCACGATCTGTCCGCTTGGCGACAGGTATCCGATGCTTTGGTAGGATGCGTTGAGCACCTGGATTACTCCGTTGTGATAACCAGCCCAGATATGTCCGTCTGGCGATGCATTCACCGAGAACACTTCGTCTTCGCCCACATCCAGCTTGTTGATAATGTAAGGGTGATATTTGAAGACTACCTGTGTCAGGTCGTGAGAGCCTGTCAGCCAGAGGATTCCCTGGTCTGAGAGTACATATTTCGTAATCTTCGGTATGCGGTAGTTGCCCGATGAATTGCTTCTCAGCAGATAAGGCACCAGTTTTCCTGCCTTGCGGTCAAAATAACTGAAGGTTCCTCCTCTTGGCACTACCCAGAGGGTCTTGTGTTCATCTTGTGTGATGAAATTGCTTTCGCAGGTTGTGCGGTCCATCGGGTCGTCCTGGTCGGCAAAGAGCCACTGTTTCTGTCCGGTCTTCGGATTGACGAGGGTTACTCCCATGCCGTCTGTAAATGCCCATACCATACCGAAAGCATCGGTATAAATCTTCTTTACCTCTGCCAGAGGCTGACTCGGGCTCTGTACGTTGATGATATCAAACTTGAAGGTGCGCGGGTTGTAGATGACCACACCCAGATTGGTTGCCAGCAGGAGCTGGTAACCTGTATTTTTCAGTTCGTTGATACGGGTTACGCCTTCTGGCATTGGTATCATGGTGAGTCGGTTCTGCAGGTCATATTTTGCCAGTTTACCGTCTTCAGTTGCCAGGAACTCATCTTCTCCCACCCCTCTGAGCCATTTGAAAGGCAGTTTGCTTGGAATTTTCGAATGATATATGTATGCGCCTTTGTCGGTAAGCACCCATTCTCTTCCGTGTATATCTTGATGGATGTACCATACATTTCCGCTTCTGAGTCCCTTTTCTCCTACTTTGATGAGTTCTATGTTCCGCTCATCAAAGGTTTTTCCTATTGATCGGATGATGTATTTTCCATCTTCTGAAGTAAACCATGTAGCTCCGTTTTTCAATGGGTATACCTGGCTCACGCGCAGGTCGATGTTGAACAGTTCGTTGAATTTCTGTCCTACGGCAAAGAACTGGCAGAAGTGGGTATCGTATACGTAGAGCTTGTGGTCGTATGTGATACACCACACGTTGTTGTTATAGGATGGTTCTATTTTCAGTATACGGTTGGTTGACAGAACGTCAATATCATCCGGGTTGTCTCTGAAAGTATGAAACTTGTAGCCGTCATAGAACGACAGTCCGTTCCAGGTACTGAACCACATGAGGTTGTCTTTACCTTGCTTGAGGTCTGAGATGGTATTGGCAGCGAGTCCGTCTGTGATAGAGAATTTTCTCACATCGCAGTAGGGTACAGCTGCTGTCATAATGGTAGAGAGCAGTCCTAATAGGGTGATATATAATTTTCTTTTCATCATTTTTTATTCGTATACGTTTATAAATCGCAACAAAGGTAGTGAAAATAAATGAGATATCGTAGTTTTAGGTGTATTTTTTTATGTTATTGCATTAAATTATTCCACTTTTCATGTTATAGGGGTAATATTTGGTTGATTTGCTTATGGTTCCTTCTTATGTTATGCCTAACAAAAAAACTCCCCCGATAAATGAATATCGGAGGAGCAGTAGGGATATGTTGTTTTGAATTTGATTACTTCTGAATCATCTTCTTTCCGTTCTTGATGACTACACCCTTGTAAGCCTTGGTTACCTTCTGGCCTGCGAGGTTGTAAACAGAAGCGTTCTTTGCAGCTTCATCTGTTGTTATGTTAGTGATGCCGGTAGGGTCAAACTTTTCTACAGCCTTGATAGGGAGAACTTCAGGGGTGTTTTTGAATATTACACCGTAAATACCGGTTAAGGTATATTTCTCTCCTTCTGTTAATTTTGAAACACCACCAATACCGCTAAACTTATCGTAAATCATAATCTTGTTTTCACCATCATTAGCATAGTAGTTGAATTTACCTGTATTATACTCTTCTTTGCTGAATGTGAACTCCTTAATCTTGATAAGGTCGTTGGTGTATTTGCCATCAAGGATGTCCTTTACAGTTGCAATAACAGGTTCAGCAGCTTCGTTGCTCTCTGTGATTTTGAGATTTTCGCCGTTTGTTTCTTTGCTTGCTGACAGATAAGGAATTCCTTCGTCATAAGCCAAATTTACCTTAACAGTACCGCTAATGATGCTGTTTACAGGCATATCGATTCCTAAAGTTCTCATTTCGATAGCTGTGTCACCTTCACGTACGTAAGTATTTACGGTTCCCTTGTAGCTGTTTACGTATAATACCTTTGCGTTTGTGAGTTTGAGGTTGATGTAATCCTTAGCTTCTTTATTGTTAGCCAAGAGTTCCTTTACACTTGCTGCATCGGTGTACTCTATCTTGGTACCAGCGAGCATAACTTTGATAGACTTGATTTGGGTGTTGGCAGCGATTGTATATACAACTTTGTTAGCATCACCAGTCCAAGAACCATTATTATTAGTACCTACGTCAGCATTGTTCTTATCATTCCATTTTCCATTAATGTCGATAGAAGCAATCTTCTTGTCAGCAGGTGCTTGAATCGTAAGCGTTCCGCTGTACATTCTGAGACGTGGTGAACTACTCCAGATTCGGTTTTCATTCGAACCAGAAGTTTTTGCAGAAACTGTTACAGAAATACCATTAGTTGTACATGTCATGGCTTTGGTGATATCTCCATCTTTAGAAGTTTGAGAAGATGTACCTGTCAGTTCTGGGAAGAGTGTTTTGTAATCATTGTCAAAGTCAAAAGTTACTTCCTGTGCAAACGTAACGCTAGCTACGAACGCCAGAACCAATGATAATGAATAGCGTAAAAATTTGTTCATAACTTAATAATTTTAAAGGTTTAACGTATAATTAATAAACTGTTGAAACTCATTTTTTTTGAGCGCATTCTTAGAATTTACTTTGTGCTAAAAGCATGTTCTTTGAATAATTACTTATTTATGATGCAAAGATACGAAAAATATCGATACGATGTGTTAAGAAGGTGTTAAATCTTTGATACAGAGAAAGAAATATCATCAAAACCGAAAGAAATACCATCAAAAAAGACGGTTGTTTTTGAAAGAATAGGGATTTCCCCCTCAGTTTGTATCCTTTTCCCCTTTGATGCAGACGAAAAATCCACTACCTTTGCATCGAGTTCAAGAAAGAATGCTGTTCTTCGAGAACTCAAAAGTATAGAAGATATAAGAATATAAATAACTTAACTGATAAATTGATATGAAAAAGTTTACTACTCTTCTCACAATGGCTTTCATAGCTTTGATGAGTATCTCATTCACCTCATGTGATGATGATTCTGATATTGCATACACCCTCGATGGTACATGGAAGGGTAATATGTTGGTAGAATATGGTAATCGCAATGCCCTCTACTCGGTAATCCGATTCGACCAGAATGATGGTTTCTATTCCGGTACAGGCTATTGGATCGATTACTTTAAGGGAAATTACTGGCATGGCAACAATTATATAGCAAACCATATTACCTGGACAGTACGTAACAGAAACATCTATATCACTCTTCTTGATGAGGGTAGCGATGTTGTGATTTACGACTATGCTCTGGGCGACCGCAAGTTCTCTGGATATGTAGATGCTGATAACGGCAACCGTGCTTATTTCGAGCTTTATCGCGATTATGACAGCTATAACTGGCGCGATTATGACTGGGGCTACGATTGGGACTACGATGACGGTTGGGGCTACAGCAAGCAGCATTCGGGCTTGGAGAACACCCAGATTGTTTCTCGCGGAGCTAAGGATTCTGTAGAGTATGTTAAGGTGGCAGATGATAATCAGAAGCCTGTTCGCCGCTTTGTAGTGAAGTAAGGCAATAAGGAATTTAGTTTGAAGAAAGGAAACAAGATATGAAAAAGTTTAATCGGATATGGATGTGGATGGCGATAGCCGCAGCATCTTTCTCATTTACCTCATGTGATGATGATTATTATTGGCATGATGATTATTACTGGTATGATGACTATAATCATGGTGGCTGGGAATGGAATCAGGGCGACTGGAACAACGGTTCTAACGGCTCTCAGGATGATTACCTGCTGTCGGAGGCTCAGACTCTTACAGGCGACTGGAGAGGCTCTGTGATGCTCTCTGAACTTGCTGAGGACGGCCAGTCTCGCAATAACTACAGTTTCAATGCCGAGATGACGTTCTATCAGGCGGGTGATAAGGTTAACTCGCTCAGTGGTAATGGTATAGAAGTGGATTATGCCGATGATGGAAGCAATAAATCCCAGACTCTGAAGTTTACCTGGTACATCGATAAGAATGGTGATATTTATATCCGCTATAATTCTGGTGCTACCTATGTGATGGATGCAGGTGCTAAGCAGTATGGTTTCCATCTGGGGCAGGAAGATGGAAAGATGTTCGATACGTTCTATGGTTATATGATAGGAACAGGTAAGGCTAAGGGCGATGTCATGTATATCGATTTGGAGCGCTACGATCCGAGTGGAGCCCGTAAGAAGACCCGTTCTGCTGCAACCGATTCTGTAGCTCCTGGCTTCGGTAAGGCTACCGGCAGGACATTCATGCCACATGCTATCAAGAAGTTGCCGAGAAGATGATGATATAAACCAAGAAGAAGGTGTGTCATAAGTCCAGATAATGGCAGCAAGGTCGGGCTGAAAGTCCAAAAGCTCCTAGCCCAGGGCAGCGCCCTGGGTATAATGGCAATCAGCAAGACGCCCTGTAAGGGCAAAAGCTTTGTATACTGCCAGGTATTTTAAAGCTTTTGCCCTTACAGGGCGACAAGTTTGCGTCTGTAATAACCCAGGGCGCTGCCCTGGGCTAGGAGCTTCTGCCCTTTCAGGGCGTATTGGATGTGACTTATGACACACCCTCTCTTTTTGTTTGTATATAGCCTGATTTATTTAAAGCCCCAAAGTTTCTTGAGAGCTTCTGCATCTACGTTTTCCACTTCCTTCTCTATTTCATCAGGGAGATTACAGAAGAAGTCGATACCGGTTTTGTCTTCCAGCGTCTTGATGTTTACGACATAGTTGCCGAGCTGGTCGCCCTTTTCAAATGCTTTGTTCTCATGAGGGAACCAAAAGCCAAAGGCGCTGTATGTATACTGGTTGGTGATCTTGTTTAGCTCCTTTTTCAGTACAGCTACAAAGAAAAACTTTGGTATTGGGATATAGCCCGGCTTCTGGGTTTCGCTAGAAGCACCCTTCTTCTTCCAGCCCAGGAGATTACTCTCGCTGCCTACCGGGTCAATAGTTCCACCCTTTACGATAAACAGGGTATCAGAATCAATCTTTGGGGCCTTGGTACGAAGATCTTCCTCCATTTTATACCATGTTCCACGCTGGTTGAAGTTGCTGTACTGTGGCTGCATGTTGGTCATGAAGAAAGTCTGTTTCTGCTGTGTCAGATTGAGTTTGCGGTCGGCAGAAGGGCAGATATGACCATGGTCAAAGCCTTGAGCTGTAGGAGTAGGGTCTTCTGTGAAATCTGTAATTCCCCATTGTTCTTTCAGATCCGTATCCCATGGGTATCTTTGCTCGCCTTGAGCAGGTTTCCATCTATCTACATTTTGTGCTGTATTTCCTGTATGGAAAGTATAGCAGCTCCATCTCTGGCTCTTCATGTTGTCATCCCATTCTGTAGAATAGTTCAACATACCTGTTGTATTATCCATGTGAACGATGGCATAGCTGCTGCCATTATTCTTGAGCTTTGGGAACTCCAGACCACCGATAGCGTTTCTTACCACTTGTGGCATGTTGGCAGTAGCCACATTCTTGTTTGTATTGTTCTTATCGGTTGATTCACCACCGGTATTGCCGCCTGTGCTTCCGCCACCTGTATTACCGCCACCGGTTGTACCGCCGTTTTCTGGATAATAGAACTGCAGGGTATCGTCAGTGCCGCAGGCAGAGAACGTCATCGCAGCAAGGAGCGCGAAGATAAAAAACTTAGTATGCTTCATAATTCTCGATAATGTTTTGAAGTTAAAGATTAAGTGCTTTCTATATAATAAATAATAATGTATGTAGAAATCGATTGCATGAGGATAGAATAGAGAAAAAAAGTGCATTCCTACGTATATGCAACTACGCTGGAATGCACTCAGTATCTTTGCGATAATAAATATATCCTTATAAAAAAGGTATATTATTACTTCTTCAATTTGCCGTAACGGTTCATGAAGCGGTCTACGCGACCCGCTGTATCAACGAGCTTGCTCTTACCTGTGTAGAATGGGTGAGATGTGCTAGAGATTTCAATCTTAACAACTGGATAAGTCTCGCCTTCGAACTCAACAGTGTCGTTAGTCTTGCATGTAGACTGAGAGAGGAACATATCGCCGTTAGACATATCCTTGAATACTACAGGACGATAATTCTCTGGATGAATACCTTTTTTCATTTTTCTTTTTTATTTTTATTGGGTTATTAAAATTAGACGTCATGGGGATGCTTGTTGCATCATTTCGTGTCCCTTATCGGGGCATGCCCATTATAGCCTGTTATCAATTTCAGGCTGCAAAGTTACGCTTTTTTCCTGAAACCACCAAATATTTCTTCTTCTTTTTAAGAAATATTTTGGAAAAGAGCGAGTTATTCATTCATAAATTATTTTTGAACGGATGGAAGTCAATACTTTTTGTTTTGCCACTCACCCCTGTTTTACCCCACACGCCCTGAAAGGGCAGAAGCTCCTAGCCCAGGGCACCGCCCTGGGGATATTGACAGTTAGCAAGACGCCCTGTAAGGGCAAAAGCTTTAAAAACATTCGGGTTCAATGAAAGCTTTTGCCCTTACAGGGCGACAGGTTTGTGCCCGTAATTACCCAGGGCGGTGCCCTGGGCTAGGAGCTTCTGCCCTTTCAGGGCGTGTGGGGCTTACTTTCGAAACTTCAGTATTTAACAATATGGATAAGAAAAAGAAATCCCCATCGCCTCTGTTTGTGTAGAGGACGATGGGGATCAGTATTTTTTCTAATACATAATATCTACTAGGGGAATTACTTCAGTGTGATGATGATCTTCTCGATGTAGAGAGCACCTGCCTTATTGTTGAAGAGAGTAAAATACTTGACGTTCTGTGCGCTCAAGTCGAATGTCTCTGTATAAGTCTTGTAATCACCTGAAACCTCATTGGTAGATTTACCTTCGATAGCTGTATCCTTACCATTTGCAGCCTTTGCTGCATAGAGGGTGTAGCTTGGGGCATAGGTAGAAGTTGCTTTTGTTGAGAACAGGATTGTTACGGTCTTGATGTCCTTTGCAAAGGCTGTAGAATTAAACAGGAAGCCTTGTTTGCTAGCATCAGATGCATTACCTTGCATTTGGATACCCTTACCATTTGTTCCGTCAGAAATGCAAATTTTAGCGCCTTTAAAGGTGGTGTCGCCAATCTTCCAAGTGTACCAGGTTGATTCGTTTGTAACATTCTGACTATTATAATACTTTTCTACAAGTTCTACATCACCGCTCTTGCCACTCAAGATAGATGCGTCTGTCATTTCGATGTTGCCGCTGGCTGGTGTATCAGGTGTTGGGTCTGGCTTAACCTCACCGCCGCCTGTACCTTCACCTTCAATCTTAACGATAGAGCTGGTCTTGTCAACCTCCATGATATCATTTCCGTTCTTGTCGGTGAACTTCATGATCTTACCCAGGATAGTAACTTTCTGACCCACCTTCAAATCTTCCTTAGAAGCGAAGTCTGCGCCGTTCAGTCCCTTACCAGAGTAAACCTGCATGTCCTTGCCCTTGCCATCGTCTGAGATGTAATAGGTGATGCTCTTGTATGTCTCATTATAGAAAGCAACATCTGAGATGGTACCTGTCAGGTAAACCTGTGTAGTAGGCGCTGTGCCAGCCTTGATGGTTGCGATAGCTTCTGCCACGTTGTATGGGTCACTGAGAGAACCCTTACCAGTTGCTGGAGTATCAGGAGTTGTAGTTCCAGCGTTCTCGATAGAGATGATGGTGCTGTTCTTGTCGATTTCATTGACAATAGTACCATCATTCTTCGTGAATGCCTTGACGATTCCTTTTACTACTACGGTCTGACCAACTTTCAAGTCGTCCTTGGAAGAGAAGTTTGCACCATCCTTGCCTTTGCCAGAGTATACTTCGATAACATCTGAAGAGCCCTCGTCTGCGATGTTATATGACAAACTGCTATAGGTTGCGTTGAAGAAAGTTACGGCTGTAATCTTACCCTTTACGCATACTGCTGTAGAAGGTGCTGTGCCTGCCTTGATGAGGGCGATAGCTTCTGTTACGGTATATGGATTGCTTTCAGAACCCTTTTGGTTAGGATCTGTGTTTCCTGGACCAGCAGGCTGAGTAGGCAGTGTGTAAGGCTCTGGTACGTCCTCGCAGCTGCTGAATGTGAAGGCAGCCATAGCTGCCATCAAAACTGAAAATATATACTTTTTCATATTATTGTCTTTTTAAATATTGTTACTATTTTGATAATCAGTAATTACTTGATAGAGATGAGATTGCCACCCTTAATCTCTTTGGTGCCGTTATAATCAAGCAGGGTGCCTGATACAACCACCTTCTTGCCTGGTACAAGGATTTTCTTGGTTTCCTCTGTCCACTTTGCACCATCGATGTTGAAGCAACGGAATACCTCGAGCGTCTTGCCTTCTGTATCCTTACCGTCGTCAGAGATAACGAATGTACCGTTACCATACGTGCCTGTATCTACATCTTTCACCTTTACGATGATACCGGTAGCATAAACCTTAGCATCGCCTGCTGTACCGGCATTGATCTTCTCCAGTGCCTGAGCCACGGTGTAAGGCTTCTCCAATGTACCGCCTGTTTCTGATGCCTTCAGGTCATCCGTGCTGCGAAGCACAATCTGCCAGGTGTTGCCGAATCGGGTGAAGATACCGGTGATATCGAATACACCCTGTGGAACCACCTCGTTGGCAAACTTAGAATAACCCGAGTTGCGCACTACCAGGTTATTTTTGTTGATTCTCTTGCCCGTTTCGGCATCAATCAGTTCCAGACTCGTATTGGTATCATCTGGTGCCCATACGTTTGTACCGTTAGCTGAAGCAAACTTCACCTTCTTCAGAGTCATCAGCTTGCCCACGTTAGCATCCATATAGGCTGCATCAGTAAGCTTTGTCAGGTCAAACTCCTCTGGCACTACCGTGCTTGCATCAGCCTCGCCAGGGTTCAGAATCTTGAAGTGCTCGTTCCAGATGGCACGCTCTATCTTGCCCATACCCAGACTTCCATCTGAGAGCTTGGTATTCACACCGCCAATCTGAGGCAACTTCTTGTAACTTCCGATATAGAGACCCTTCAGATTTACGAGAATCTCCTGACCAACAGGAAGATAACCCGACAGACCACTTCCGTTGATGGCAATGATGATAGCGCCGGATGCATCCTGTACGCTCACCTGGTTGTAGATATTGCCACTGACATCATTGCCCGTCACTACCGCCTTGATCATCATGTCCTTCTCAATCTGCTTGTAGCCATTGTCGCTGTTGATAATCGTAGCAAACTGGGTCTTCAAATCTGCTATGCTGATCACATTCTTCTCCCTCAGGCTGTTGTTGCCCCATGGAGATGCAGGCACCTTCTCGGTCAGGTCCGGGTCAGCATAACCGTCGCCCATACACGACCCCAGGGTTAGTGCCAGGAATGCCAATGCTATGAATTTTATCTTTTTCATTGTTCTTTCTTTTTATTGTTATAGAGAAACTGCTCTTTAGAATCTGTAAGATACCTGGAACATGCCGTTGGTACCCCAGGTGTAATACTTCTTAGGATTCTTAGAGAACTGGTAGAGGCGTGGATTCTTCACGTTGCCGTTAGCATCCAGTGTATAGCTTGAACGTGAGTTCTGCTCATATCCGCCTGTTACGATGGTCTGGTTGTTCAGCAGGTTGGTAATCATGAGGTTGAAGTTGAGAGAACCCTTCTTCAGTCTCACGCTCTTGCCTATGCTCAGGTCAACCATCCATCCTCCGTGACCCTTCTCCTGGGCTACAGCATCCTCAGTCCAGCTCATACCGTCGAGTGTAGTAGAAGCAAAGATTTCTGGGTATGCCTTGTAGGCAGCCTGGCGGTTGGTCAGCACCTTCTCATATCTGTAGCTTGGAGAATAAGAGAGGTAGATGCGGTCGTAGTAGTTGGCGTTGAGGTTGACGAACCATCCGTTTACGTGGGCATCGAGACCGATGCTTCCCACTGTGAGCGGTGTGCCACTCTCGCGCATATTCATCACGTAAGCCTTGTCCTGGTAAACCTCAGCACTCTTAGAGAGCATGTATACGGCGTTTACATTGTTGATGTTCTTCGCCTCGCTCATAGCGCCCAAAGTCTTCAGGTCGAGCCATGAAGTGAGCTTGAACTTAGCGCCCACCTCTACACCATAGTATTCCTTCTTCAGTCCGGTCATGCTCACGTAGGTGAATGAATTCTCATCATCGTTGTAGAAGTTCTGCCATTCTGTAACGTTCTCCAGTCGGCTGTAGTAACCGCTCACGTTGGCACTCAGCCATGCGTTGCGATACAGGTAGCTGAATTCTGAGCTGAAGATGCGCTCGTTCTTGAGGTTAGTCACGAAGTCGTTGCTGATTTCAGGCGAGATGAAGGCTGTGCTTGCCATCGGCGCACGCAGCTCGTATCCGGCTCCGATGCTGAAGGCATGACCTCTGCCCATATCCACGTTCAGGCTTCCCTTTACGCCACCGTCCAGGAAGTTGGCTGTGCCGCTCTTGCCCTGGCTGTTGTTCGGTGCCATACCGTTGCGCATGTAGCCGCGGCGGTTCATTCCGGTATATCCGATACGTCCGCTCAGCATCGCCTTCATGTTGTAGAATTCGGCAGTATAGGTGCTCCATGCGTTTGCCTTGTTCACGTCGATGCGATAGTCGTAACCGAACTTGTCGCCCTCGTAAACCAGTTTGCCTGTGTTGTTAGGACCGGCTGTGTTCAGGTCGTACTGCACACGTGGGTCGGTCTTAGGATAATCGCCCAGGGCATAGGTGTTGATGTTGTGGAAGATGGCACCGCCCAGCATGTCTTCCAGTGTCTGATAGTGCTGGTTGGTACTCTTTCCGAGCATGATACCCGTAGCCAGGTTCGATTTCTTGGTCAGCTTGGTGTTCAGAACGGATGACAGGGTCAGGGTCAGGTTGTCGTTGTGCTTAGCCTGAACATAGTAGAGCAGATCCTGTCCGTTCTTGGCTGCCTGCTGGTTGGCATAGTACAGGCGGTCCCAGTTAATCTGTCGGTTCTGCTTGCTTGCCTGCCAGTAGTTTACGGCGTTGTTCCAGTTTTCCCAGGTATACATGTTGTTGCCGTTCTTGTAGTCGCCCCATACATAGTAGTTGGCAGATGGCATGTTCTTCCAGTAGTCTGGCTGTGGATTCTCTGCGTTGTTGTAGTTGAGCTTGGTGCTCTTGTACATAGAGTATTTTCCGAACACCGATGTGGTGAGCTTCATCTGGTCGTTGATATCCCAGTCCCATGTAGCGATAGCCGAAGGCGCAAAGTCGTTCACTACGCGTGAGTTTCTCTTGTGTCCGTTCTGGTATCCCCAGTATGGATTATACTGGTAGTCGTTAGCCAGCCAGTAAGCCTCGTCGGTAGATGCTCCCTGTGTGCTTCTTTCTGTCGGGTTACCCCATGTAGAGAAGCTCAGCGAGTGGCCGTTCATCCACTTCTTCTGTACGCCGAAGAAATAGGAGAGGGCGTTGTAGATGGTTCCCTCTACGTATCCCCGGTTAGCCCAGCGGTAGGTGAGACCGGCTGTTATCGCCCATCCCTTCTCGTTGAATCCGCTGGAGTAGGAGTAGAGTCCGCGCAGGGTATAGTTGCGGTTGGCAACACCTACGCTTGCATACTGTCCTTCCTGCATGCTTCCGGCACGGAAATCATAGTTGTTGGAGCCTGCCATGCCGGTCATCGAATAGCCGTTGGCTTCGAAAGGCAGGGCGAAGTCTACGTTTCTGGAGAATCGGTTCAAACCGCCGATGTTGGAGAAACGGAACTGTCCGGTCTCCATATCGTTCATGGAAGCACCGTTGATATAGACATCGTTGTACTTCTGGTTGAAGGCACGGTAGCGGAAACGTGCTGGCGAGAACAGGTAACCTGCCTGGCTCGCGTATACGTTGCTGGTAGAATTGAGGATGGTGACATTGGATGACATGTCATCGTCCTCGCCCAACTGTGCCTCGGAGAAGGTGAAAGCATTCTCGTCGAGTCCCTGTGCTACGTTCTGGTCAGTCTTTTCGTTCTGAGCCATAGCCAATGAACACGAGAAGAGCGCTAACATTGCTAAGTTTACTTTCTTCTGCATAGTTTATATGTATTAAGTATTAATAAACCGGCAACAGCAGTCTCTTTGAGCAGTGATGATATATGTCCCGCTAGGTCTTGTGTCTTCTGTTCCGATTCAATGTGTTTAATGCTGCAAAGTAACAAAAAGTTTTTTGAAAAATGAATTTATTTATGTTAAAAATGCATGAAATCTGAAAAAATATTCGTTTTTATGGAGATATTTCCGGTTTTTTTAGGTATCTTTGCTGCCTATTACCTCACCGCGTTAAGGTGAACATATATATTATATATAATAAGGTGAACATTAATAATTACTATTAGTATGAGGAAACATTTGCTCTTGCTGGCTGCCCTCCTCATGATTGGGCTGGGCGCTACGGCACAGAAAAAGAAGTCGCAGACTTCCGGTAACAAGCAGTATCAGGTGTATGCTGTGGGTTTCTATAACCAGGAGAACCTCTTCGATACCTGCCATGATGCCGGTAAGAATGATTATGAGTATCTCCCGGCTAAGGGATGGAATGGTATGAAATATACCAATAAACTCAAGAATATGTCGCGTGCACTTGCCGACATGGGTACCGATGTGCTGCCTAACGTGGGCTGTGCCTTCATCGGTCTGTCTGAGGTTGAGAATGCCAACGTGCTGAAAGATCTCACCGCGCAGCCGCCTCTCAAGGCGAGAAACATGCAGTTCTGCCATATCGAGGGTCCTGATAAGCGAGGCATCGATTGTGCGCTGCTCTATAATCCGGCACTCTTCACGGTGAAGAACACCCGATTGGTGCCTTACGTACAGGAACTCGCCAAGGATTCTGCCTACAAGACCCGTGGTTTCCTCACCGTACGTGGTGAGCTGGCGGGCGAGGATGTGGCTGTTATCGTATGCCACTGGCCAAGCCGTTTCTCCGGTCCGTTCTATCGCGAGAGCGGAGCGCGCCAGACTAAGGTGGTAAAAGACAGTCTACTCCGTCTGAACCCGGCGATGAAAGTGTTCGTGATGGGCGATATGAACGATGATCCTACCAACGCCAGCATGCACAAGGTGCTGAAGGCGAAGGCTGAAATCAGCGAGGTGGGTGCCGATGATATGTACAACCCATGGTACAACATTCTGGCTAAGGAGGGCAAGGGAACCCTGTTCTACAGCGGTTCATGGAATCTCTTCGACCAGATTGTCATCACGCCTAATCTCCTGAACAGGGATAGTAAGAACAAGGACTACAGTTCTCTGAAGTTCTGGAAGAACCACATCTTCCGCCGCGATTACCTCATCCAGCAGGAAGGTCAGTACAAGGGTGCTCCTTTGCGTACCAAGGCAGGCGGCAGATGGCTTAACGGCTACAGCGATCACCTGCCGGTAGTGATGTACCTGGTGAAGGAAAAGAAGTAGAAAATGGTAGAGAATCATCCTTTTGAGCCGTGGCTGCCCGATAATGCGCGGCTGCTGATGCTCGGCACGTTTCCGCCTGCAGAAAAGCGGTGGTGCATGCCCTGGTATTATCCTAACTTCCAGAATGATATGTGGAGGATATTCGGGATTATCTACTTCCAGGATAAGTTCCATTTCGTGGATGTAGAGAAGAAGACCTACCGCCTCGATGCTATTAAGGAATTTCTCAGGGAGAAGGGCGTCGCCATCTATGATACCGCACAGCAGGTGATACGCACCAAGAATACGGCATCCGATAAGGATCTGCAGATCGTGCAGCCCGCCGATCTCGACGGCATGCTCCGCCAGCTGCCCCATTGCAGGGCGGTGCTCACAGCCGGCCAGCTTGCCACGAAGGTATTTTCAGAACACTTTGGCATCAAGGAAAAGCCTGAGATGGGAGGCTATGCAGAATTCCAATTCGAGGGCCGCAGACTCCGTCTGTACCGCATGCCCTCCAGTTCCCGTGCCTATCCCATGGCAGTGGAGAAGAAGGCTGAATTCTACCGCAAGATGTTTGATGAAATCTTATAGAAAGAAGAAAGAATATGAAAGATAAAGTGACCGTTATTGGCATTGCGGGAGGTACAGGCTCCGGCAAGACCACTGTGGTGAAGAAACTCGTAGAAGTGCTGCCGCCTCATTATGTGGCTGTGGTGCCCCTCGATTCATATTATAACGATACCTCGCAGATGACCGAGGAAGAACGTCATCAGATCAACTTCGACCACCCGTCGGCATTCGATTGGAAGCTTTTGCACCAGCAGCTTGCTGATCTGCGTGCTGGCAAGGCGATAGAGCAACCCACCTATAGTTATATCAAATGCAACCGTGAACCGGAAACGGTTCACGTTGACCCCAAACCGGTTGTGATTATCGAAGGCATCATGACGCTGGTGGACAAGAAGTTGAGAGACTTGATGGACCTGAAGGTGTTCGTGGATACCGATGCTGATGAGCGCCTGATACGCAACATTCAGCGTGATACCATCGACAGGGGTCGCACCGTATCGATGGTGGTAGACCGATACCTCAAGGTCCTGAAGCCGATGCACGAGCAGTTTATCGAACCCACCAAGCGCTATGCTGACATCATCATTCCTCAGGGTGGCGAAAACCTCAAGGGCATCGGTATCCTCTGCAAGTATGTAGAGGGACTGATAGAGAAATAAAAATATTTTTGCTCAAGCATTGCATTTCTTTAATGCAAAACAAAGTTTAATTAGGAAACAGGGCGGCCTTCTTCGTGAAAAGAGGTCCGCCCGCTTTGTTTTTATCCCGGTCGGGCTATTCAAGTAGTTCAGTTTGCTAACTCAAGTAGTTCAGTCAGCGAATTCAGCCGTCTCAATAAGCCTACGGATACGTCTGCGCTAGCCGACGCAGTAATATCCGTACCCCGACGCAGTAATATCCGTACCCCGACGCAGTAATATCCGTAACCCGACGCAGTAATATCTGTAACCCGACGCAGTAATATCTGTGCCCCGACGCAGTAATATCTGTATCCCGACGCAGTAATATCTGTACCCCGACGCAGTAATATCCGTAACCCGGCGCAGTAATATCCGTGAGTCAGCGCAGCACAACGTGTGGTCCGTTTTCGCCAGGTCCCATAACCATATTCTGCAAAGATCTTCTTGCTTTTTGCAAGAAGATAAGCTGAAAAACGTGATAGATGAAGGCTATTAGTGATGGATAGCGTGATGGATATTGTAAACATTTTATCCATCCATCACGCTTTCCTAAATAGATAATTCTCTTATTATCAGGTGATTAATATTTTGAAAAGAGAAAAAGTGAGGGATGTGAGGGATAAAAAACTTTAAAGATTATTCCTCTTCCTCCTTCTCAAAAGCCTCTACGAAAGGCTGGTGGAAACCCTGGAAGATGCGGAGATACTCGGCTCGCACCTCATCACTCTCCTCAAAAAGATTCAACTCGCCACGCTTGTGAGCCTTCAGCATACTGCTGTAACGGCGAATCTTACGCTTGTAGTTCCTTGCCATCAACGCATCTGCCTGAACAGGATTCTGACTGACATACGAAAAGGCACAAAGCTGCTTCATGAACATGTCGAATACCGGATTGTCATGACTCCAGTCGTCCTCACTCAGCCAGAACCACTGGAAATGATACTTCTGCTCCAGTGCCATCAGATGCTGCCCCAGCTCGTCAATCTCCATGCCCTTCTGCATCTGCTCCTCAGCAAAAGCTACCAGAGATGCCGCATCTACATTCAACTCAACCTCGTGAGACAGCGTGGTGCCCTCAATCTGAATGCGCCAACGGTAATTCCTATTCTTGATGAGCGCAGAATTCGTGTTCATCAGCAACTCAGAAAGCTTGCCCTCGGTAGGAATCTGATCTACTACCGAGAGACGGTCGCGCTGGTTGCGAACCACCAGCTGATGGTCCTCATGGCGCAATACACACATGTAAACCAGCCTGTTGCTGTCGAGCTGAAGGGTGAAACGGTCGTTGTTGTCATCGCCCACAAATTCGTAGGTGTAGTCATCCACCTTATCCTGCGGAATGCTCAGCTCGCCATGCACCTTGTTGCCCTCGGCATCGTAGAGCGAGAAACCGATGTAAGGAATCTGAAGGCGGAGGACAACCGGATTGCCGCCGTCCTCAGGAATCAGGGTAACAGCCAGTCCGTCATCGCCGAAATCATCCTTGCGGCATACGAATCCGTCATCCGTCTTCTCAGCCTTCTCCACCTTCACCTCGCCGTGGCGCCACCAGAAATCGAAGGTGATGGTCTGGTCGTCCTCAGCGGCTACACGGATGAAATCCTCGATGTCCTGACCCAGGTAAATCACCTTGGCAGGCTCAATCTCCTCATCGTCATCGCCCAGCGCTCGCACCCACATCTCGCCCGGAACAGGATCATCTTCCCATTCGGCATCAGCAGGGGCTGCAGTAGATTTGAAAACGAGGAAAACCATTCTTTCTTCTTCCCTCGTGCCATCTTCGCGGCACGTGAAGCACTTTGCCTCCTTAGGGATGAAGAATGGGGTTAACAGGTACGGGTTTTTGCATAATGCGGTATACTCTACCTCGGTCCATGCCGGGAGAGCGTGTGTATTTGTCTTGTCTGTCATATTCTCTTGTTGCATATAATTCTTGAGTTGGTCCTATTTCTTTTCATCATCCGGCGTGTGTGGCAGGACGAGGGGGATGTTGATCCCAAAAAACGGTTGCAAAGGTAATGCAAAATCGAGACACTACAAAATATATCACCTATTTTTTTAATTATTTTACGATTCAATATTTGGTGCTTCCAAAAAATAGTTGTAGTTTTGCATTTTAAATAATGAATAGAAAGATGAAAGTCAAGACAATACTCACACTGGCGCTAGCCGCCACAACCCTCGCAGCATGTCACAGGGGAAAGAAACCACCACGTATGGACAATTCGAAACTCGCCATCAGCCTCTCGAAACCGGCTAAGGGCGACAGGGCTATCTACGGACTTGCCTGCCTGGGCTGCTCGGATACCGCGCTGGTGCTGCTGCCCAACGGAGGCGGCGACCCCGTAAGATACAACATTCTGGATGCCACTCGCAACCATCAGGTGTTTGGAGATATAGAGGTGGGCGACTGGGTTTGCGTGATGCCATGCGGGGAGAAGGATGAGAAGAACCGTGCCGACATGGTGATAGATCTGGACCAGCTGAAGGCCACCTGGACCTATCCGGTGATGCCGAAGCTGCGCGATGTATCGCATCTGAGCAAGCGCCAGCAGGCGAGAATCCTTGCCAATATGCCTGACAGCATCGTAGAAACCTATATGGTGCCGCGCCAGTATGGATTCACCCTGAAGCGCATGAGCGAGGCGATGGCCGTGGGCAGGGTGATGATAAACAAAGATGTGGACGACGACAGCCCGGTAGAATATCCTGATGTGCCTCAGTATACGGAATGGCATGCCTATAATGGTAAGCTGATTCTGGTGCAGGGTCACCGCGAGCTGGATGGCGTGGTGATCAACGGAAAGACGAAGCGCGATACCTTCACCTTTGTATATATGAAGGGCGACAGTCTGGCTCTCTCTGATCGTGAGGGCCGCATCCAGGGTTTCCACCGCTCGCTCAATGCGATGAAGGCCAACGCCAAGGCCCATGCTGCAGCCGAGAAGCTGAACAGCAAGATGAAGAAGGAAATATTGAAGTAAATTACATAATAAATATAAAAAAAGAGGCGAATAGGACGATTTCTCAATTTTTTTGTCTAATTTTGCACCTTGGAATTTAATTCATACATCGAATATAAAGAAAAAGAACAAGAATAATGAAGAAGAAAATTCAGTTCAGTCTCGTTTATCGAGACATGTGGCAGAGCTCTGGTAAGTTCCAGCCACGCAAGGATCAGTTGGCTAAAATTGCCCCAGTTATCATCGAAATGGGATGCTTTAGCCGTGTAGAGACTAACGGCGGTGCCTTCGAACAGGTTAACCTCCTGGCAGGTGAAAACCCTAACGATGCCGTACGCGCATTCTGCAAACCTTTCAACGAGGTGGGTATCAAGACTCACATGCTCGACCGCGGATTGAACGCTCTTCGTATGTATCCTGTGCCTGACGACGTGCGCGCCCTTATGTATAAGGTAAAGGCTAAGCAGGGTACCAACATCACACGTATCTTCGACGGACTGAACGATGTGCGCAACATCATTCCTTCTATCAAGTGGGCAAAGGAGGGTGGCATGACTCCACAGTGTGCACTCTGTATCACCAACTCTCCTGTTCATACCCTGGAATATTACATGAACATCGCCGACCAGCTCATCGCTGCCGGTGCAGAGGAAATCTGTTTGAAGGATATGGCAGGTATCGGCCAGCCAGCATTCCTCGGCAAGCTCACCAAGATGATTAAGGACAAGTATCCTGAGATCATCATCCAGTATCACGGCCACTCAGGTCCTGGTCTCTCTATGGCTTCTATCCTCGAGGTCTGCAACAATGGTGCCGACATCATCGATACAGCCATCGAGCCATTGTCATGGGGTAAGGTTCACCCAGACGTAATCTCAGTTATCAGCATGCTGAAGAACGAGGGCTTCGAGGTGCCTGAAATCAACATGAGCGCTTATATGAAGGCTCGTGCTATGACTCAGGAGTTCATCGACGAGTGGCTCGGCTACTTCATCAACCCAGGTAACAAGATCATGTCTTCTTTGTTGCTCGGTTGCGGTCTCCCTGGCGGTATGATGGGTTCTATGATGGCAGACCTCGGCGGTATGCGTCAGACCATCAACAACATCCGCAAGAAGAAGGGTGAGGAAGAGTTGTCTATGGACGACCTGCTCATCAAGCTCTTCGACGAGGTAGAGTATGTATGGCCACGCGTAGGTTATCCTCCATTGGTAACCCCATTCAGCCAGTATGTAAAGAATATCTCACTGATGAACCTCCTCACCATGGAGCAGGGCAAGGGTCGCTTCGTAATGATGGACGACTCTATGTGGGGTATGATTCTCGGCAAGAGCGGTAAGATTCCTGGAACTATCGACCCAGAACTCGTAGAGCTCGCCAAGAAGCAGGGCCGCGAGTTTACAGATGTTGATGCACACACATTGCTCACCAACGCCCTCGACGACTTCAAGAAGGAGATGGACGAGAACGGTTGGGATTACGGTCAGGACGACGAGGAACTCTTCGAGCTCGCCATGCACCCAGAGCAGTATCGCAACTACAAGAGCGGACAGGCAAAGAAGAACTTCCTTGCCGACCTTCAGAAGGCAAAGGATGCCAAGCTCGGTACAACCCTTACTCCTGCACAGCTTGCAGAGTTCAAGCACGCCAAGGCAGATGCCATCGTGGCACCAGTAGCCGGCCAGCTCTTCTGGGAATTCCAGGGCGAGGGCGAGTGCCAGCCAGCTGTAGAGCCATACATCGGCAAGGAATATAAAGAAGGTGATGCCTTCTGCTATATCCAGGCTCCTTGGGGCGAGTTTGAAACCATCCCAGCTGCATTGGGCGGCAAGCTCGTAGAAATCAATGCCAAGCAGGGCAGCAAGGTGCGCAAGGGCGATGTTATCGCTTATATCGAGCGCGAGGCTGAATAATGTTAAATGTTGAATGTTGAATGTTGAGTTGTCCCTTTCTGCAAAACAGCAAGGACACTTACGGCGCAAGCCCCATAATTCAACATTCAACACTCAACATTCAACATTTAATATAAAAACGATGAATTATCAAGCTATTATTGATAAGTATTATCCTGAGGATAATGAGCTTCGGCATATCCTCATCACACATAGCCAATCTGTAGCGCGAAAAGCGCTACAGATTGTTTCGTATCATCCCGAATTGCAACTCGATGCCCAGTTTATCGAAGAAGCAGCTATGCTCCACGACCTCGGCATCTTCATGACCGATGCCCCAGGCATACAGTGTTTCGGCTCGCAGCCCTACATCTGCCATGGACGACTGGGAGCAGAAATCCTGCGCAAGGAAGGATATGAGCGACATGCCCGCGTATGTGAGCGCCATACCGGTGCAGGCATCACAGAGGCACAGATTATAGCACAGAACCTGCCCCTGCCACATCAGGATTTCCTGCCGGAAACCATGGAGGAGAAGGTGATTTGCTACGCTGATAAATTCTTCAGCAAAACTCACCTCGACCGGGAAAAAACAATTGAGAAAGCAGAAAAAAGTCTCATGAAGTTCGGAGAGGAAGGAGTAAAACGCTTCCAGCAATGGGAACGCATGTTTGAATAGAATTCTAATTTATTGAATGAGAAAACAATCGACGATAGCTATGCTGCTGCTCGCTGCCATCTCGTGTATGATGGTGGCTAATCCGGGTATGCCCGATTCGAAAAAGAAAAAGAAGAAGGAGAAGACGGAAACCGTGGACAGCGTGGGTGACAGTGTGTTCGTAGACTCGCTGGGCAACGAAATAAAGCCCAAGCTGAAACAGGCTGACGACACCACGCAGATGGACTCGCTGCAGAAAGCTATATGGAAACATAATAAAGTGGTGGATGACAGTATCCGCCTCGACAGTATCGCCAGAAAGAAACAGGGTGGAGTAGACGCACCGGTTAACTATCAGGCGGACGACTCCCTCGTATACGATGCCAAGAACAAGGTGGCATATCTCTACGGAAACTCCAACGTGAAGTATACCAACATGGACCTCAGTTCCGACCGCATCTCCATGGATATGGACAAGAGCAACGTGAAGGCGATGGGTACTCCCGACAGTACAGCGGAGGGAGGCGTCAAGGGCAAACCTGTCTTCAAGATGGGTAACGATACCTACGATACCGACACCATCAAATTCAACTTCAAGAGCAAGAAGGCCCTTATTAATAATGTATATACAGAACAGGAAGACGGATTCCTGACCGGTATGAAGTCGAAACGCGACTCATCGGGTGTCATCTATCTGCAGCACGGCAGGTATACCACCTGCGATGATCCGCATCCTGACTTCTACATCTCGCTCTCCCGAGCCAAGGTAAGGCCGGGCAAGGATGTGGTATTCGGACCAGCCTATCTCGTGGTGTGCGATGTGCCTATGCCGCTTGCCATCCCTTACGGCTTCTTCCCGTTTACCAAGAGCTACAGCAGCGGTTTCATCATGCCAACCTACGGCGATGAAACGGCACGAGGATTCTATCTCAGAGATGGCGGATATTATTTCGCCATGAACGATAAATGGGACCTGAAGCTGCTGGGTGAAATTTATACCAAGGGATCGTGGGGACTCTCGGCAGCCAGCAACTACCGAAAGAGATACAAATACTCGGGTTCCTTCTTCTTCAGTTACCAGGATACAAAGAACGGCGACAAGGGAATGCCAGACTTTACCGAGCAGGAGAGCTTCAAACTGCAATGGAGCCACCGCCAGGACAGCAAGGCAAACCCATACAGTTCGCTTTCGGCAAGTGTGAACTTCGCCACATCGAGCTACGAACGCAACAACCTCAATTCGCTCTACAATCCGCAGACGATGACGCAGAGTACGAGAACCTCTTCCGTAAGCTGGAGCACCAACTTCTCGAGCATCGGAATGTCGCTCAGCTCTACCGCCAACCTTTCGCAGAATATGCGCGACTCGTCGATAGCCATGACGCTGCCCGACCTGAACATCAGCATCTCGCGCTTCTATCCGTTCCGCAGAAAGAAGATGGTGGGCGATGAGAAATGGTACGAGAAGATAGCCATGAGCTATACGGGACACATCTCTAACAGCATCAATACCAAAGAGGATAAGCTGATGCACAGTTCACTCATCAAGGACTGGCGCAACGGATGGCAGCATCAGATACCGGTGAGCGCTACATTCACGCTCTTCAAATATCTCAACGTGAACCCATCGTTCAATTTCACCGACCGTATGTATACCAACAAGGTGGAGAGATCATGGGATGAAGCCAGCCAAACGGAGAAATGTGATACCATCTACGGTTTCAACAACGTGTATAACTGGAACATGAGCGTAGGTCTCTCTACCAAACTCTATGGTTTCTACATACCAAACCGCAAGCTCTTCGGAGATAAGATACAGGCTGTGCGCCACGTGTTTACGCCTACGGTGAGCTTCAGTTATGCCCCAGACTTCGGAGCTTCACGCTACGGCTACTGGGACACCTACCAGAAGACCGATGCCGACGGAAACGTATCGCTGGTGAGCTACTCGAAGTATGCCAATGCCCTCTACGGTGCGCCGGGCAAGGGTAAGAGCGGTAATATCTCGTTTACCCTGGGCAACAACATCGAGATGAAGGTGAAGAGCGATAAGGACTCTACCGGATACAAGAAACTCAGTATCATCGATGCGTTCGACATCAACATGAGTTACAATACCGCAGCCAAGGTTCGCCCTTGGAGCGATATGAACATCAACCTCAGACTGAAGTGGTGGAAGAACTATACCTTCAACATGAACGCTGTGTTTGCCACCTATGCCTACGAACTGGACGACCAGAACAATGTTTATGTGGGTACCCATACGGAGTGGGGCAAGGGCAGGTTCGGACGATTCCAGGGTATGTCGCAGAACTTCTCGTTCACACTGAACCCGGAGAAGCTGAAGAAACTCTTTGGCGGGGGCGATGATGAGGACGACAAGAAGGACAGCCAGCGCAATGATGATGACGATGAAGGTCTGGATACCGACATCGAGAGCAACGTAGACGACAGCATGGAGAAGGGTAAGACGGCAGCCAAGAAGGGCGGCAAGGCTGAAACGGATTCAGATGGTTATATGGCGTTTAAGATGCCATGGTCGCTGACCTTCGGTTACGGTGTAACAATGCGCGAGGATACGCGAAGAGAAAAGTTCAATGAGAAGACGATGCGCTATGCATACAAGTTTACCCAGACTCTGAACATGAGTGGTAACGTAAGAATCAGTGATGGCTGGAACATCAGTTTCTCATCCGGTTATGATTTTGACAACCACAAGATCAGTATGACCACCGCCAGTCTGGCTCGTGATCTTCACTGTTTTAACATGAGCTGTTCTGTGGTTCTCGCTCCATATACGAGCTACAACTTCACCTTCCGTTGTAACGCAGCCACCCTGACAGATGCGCTGAAATACGACAAGCGCAGCGGTTATTCGAACGCTGTACAATGGTACTAGATGATAGTTTATAGTTGAAAGTTTACAGTTGATAAAGCTTTTCAGCTTATAGATAAAACAAAAAAAACAGGCAAAATCATTTTGCCTGTTTTTTTTGTTTTATCTATATTGCTTTTTACCTTTTTACCTTTTTACCCTTTTACTTTTTTACCTTTAAAAGCCTTTTTTTCGCCTCCGGGTGCTCAGGATAAAGGGTGAGGGCCTTGCGGTAATTCATGATGGCAGCCTCTTTCATGCCCTCTTTTTCGCACTCCTTCCCCATAATCACATACTCCGTGGCAAGGCGCTTGAGGAATTTCTGTTGCTTCTCCTTCTCTTCATCCTTCTTTCTTATTTCTTCACGCAACCGCTCGTTCTCTGCCTGAAGCTCGTTCACCCTGTTCAGCTTTTTGCGGATGAAACGCTTGGCAAGCGGCTGCTCGATGTCATAACGGCTGTGGATGGCAAGGAAGAAGTTGTCGAGAGCCGACTGCATATCGCCCCTGTCAAAGGCCTTGACGGCATCATGATACTGCTTGTCGGCCTTACTCTGGGTAAGCGCTGTGTTGATGGTGCTCTGGTCGTTGTAATGACGGGCAAACTGCTTGACATCATTGCGCACGAAAACATCACTCTGACGCAACGGCTCCTGAAGACTAATGCCCTCGAGACTGGTGCAGCGGGACAAGGCAACATACGTCTGTCCGCCCGCAAAAACACCACCCGTGAAATCAATCTTCACCTGGTTGAAGGTGAGACCCTGACTCTTATGAACCGTTATCGCCCAAGCCAGACGGATGGGGTACTGCTCGTATCTGCCAATCTCTTCCTCCTCAATCTTTTTCTCAACCTCATTGAAATGGTATCTCATGTTGCTCCATGCCGCAGGCTCCACCATCACATCCTTGCCTTCCTCGGTGCGCACATAAATCTTGGCATCCTCATCCTCATCAAAACCGATGATGGTGCCCAGCGTGCCATTCACCCACTGATGCTCGATATCATTCTTGATGAAGATAACCTGAGCCCCCGTCTTGAGGTAAAGCTCGATAGGAGTAGGGAGGCTGCTCTCCGGAAACTCGCCCTGTATGTGGCCACGGAAGAGGCAAGGCTCTCCCGGAAGACACTGGAGCTGGCTGTCGTTGATGTAATCTACCGTATCGCGGCGTGTAGAGAGGGTGATGGCAAGTTTGGAATCGCTCTCATCGAGCTGGGCTCCCACGCGCTGGTTGAGGCGCTGTAGATCCTGCATGGGCACCTGAGACGTGCGGATATGGTCGAGGATGCTGATGAAAACGGGATCGCTCTGGCGGTATACCTTCTTGAGTTCGATGCTCACGAGCTTGAAGTATTCGAACACCTTGGCATCGAAGAAGAAACTGCTGCGGTAGAAGGGACTGAGCAGACGGCGGTCGTCCTCTCTTACCACAGGCTCCAGCTGGAAGATATCGCCCACCAGAAGCAGCTGCTTACCCCCGAAAGGCTCTCGCATGTTGCGGCAATATACCCGCAATATCTTGTCCAGGAAATCGATGATATCGGCACGAACCATACTGATCTCATCGATGATGATGAGCTCTACCTCGCGGATAATCTTTATCTTCTCTGAATTATACTTCAGGGTGTTGCGGATGTTGCGGACGGAATACATGCTGTCGTTGGGCAGCAGCGGGTGGAAAGGAAGCTTGAAAAAGCTGTGGAGCGTGCTTCCTCCGGCGTTGATGGCCGCAATGCCTGTTGGGGCAAGAATGATATGTTTCTTCTTGGTATTGGCGGCTATATAACGTAAAAAAGTAGATTTACCCGTCCCCGCCTTTCCGGTAAGGAAAAGCGAACGACGGGTAAACTGTATGATTTGGAGTGCATTCTGCAACTCCGGGTTGTCGAGATCAATCATTGTATTTAATTTATAGTTTATAATTTATAGTTTATAGCATAAGCCACATTAAATCGCCTTCTTGCTAAACGGCGTAGCCGCTATAAACTATAAACTATAAACTAAATTTAAAGATCATCGAAGTTGACAGGCTGCTCCGTTGGCTTAGCCTTCTTCTTCTCTTTCTTTTCTTCTGTGGTGGCTGTACCGTTGGCAGATTCGCCTTCAGCCTTCTTGGCAGGAACCTCGCGGATGATAGGGTTGCCTTCGTCATCGAGAACGATCTCTTCCTGGAAGGCGGTACTGTCTACCTTGGTGGTATCTACCTTTGGCTTTGGTGCATAGCTTGCACAGATGTACATATCGCTGGTGATATCGCTGTCCTGTGGCTTGTCAAACTTGCCGTGATACTGCTGGAAGGCTGGGTCGCCAAAGACACTCTGGAGGAAGTAACCGCACACAGGAAGAGCGGTTCTCGAACCCTGACCCAAGGCTCCGGTGCGGAAGTGGAGACAGCGGTATTCGCCTCCTACCCAGGCACCAACTACGAGCTTAGGGCTCACACACATGAACCAGGCATCGGAGTGGTTATTGGTGGTACCTGTCTTTCCACCGAACTCTGTATCACGGTAGTTGCCTACATAGCCCCAGAGACTCTGGGATGTACCTCCCGGCTCCTTCATACCGCCCTGTAAGAGCTGCTGCATGAGGAAGGCACTCTTGTAAGGTATTACCTGCTCTTCTGTAGAAGGCCCCTCGTAAACCACCTTACCATCGTGGTCTACAATCTTGGTAACCAATACCGGGTCGTGGTGCTTGCCATTGTTGGCAATGGTGCTGTAGGCACATGCCATCTCCAGGAGGTTGACATCGCTGGAACCGAGGGCGAGAGAAGGGGTGTCATCCAGCGGACTGTTGATACCCATCTTCTTGGCTGTCTCGATGATGCGCTTGATGCCCATCTCCTGTCCTAATCTTACAGCCACAGAGTTGATACTCTTGGCAAAGGCACTCTTCAATGGGATACTGTCGCCCGAGAACGAACCGTTGGCATTGGATGGACGCCAGATGGTCATTTCGTGCTTCTTCTTATCGTATACCTCCATAGAGATATATTCGTCGCGACGCTTGTCACAAGGGGTTAAACCCTGATTCATCGCCTCGGTATAAACAAAGAGCTTGAAGGTAGAACCAGGCTGGCGCTCGGCTGTTACCTTGTCATACTTCCAGTGGTCGAAGTCGATATCGCCCACCCATGCCTTTACTGCTCCGGTCTGTGGCTCCATGGCTACAAAGGCGCAGTGCATGAAGGTGGTCATATACTTGATGGAGTCTTCTGATGTCATGTTCATCGTGATGCTGCCCTTGTCATAATCGAATACCTTAACCGGGTGAACCCACTCCTTATAATAATAGTTTACTGAGTCGGGATTATCAGGGAAGCGGGCTACCAATGCCTTGTAGAATGGCTGGCGCTCGGCGATGCCCTGGATGAAGTTTGGTATCACGTTGTGGTTCTCATCCTGCCAAGGATCCTGACCCATCCAGTTGCCTTTGCCTGCCTGGGTACGGCGGATGTTCCAGTGGTTGTTGAAGTTCTGCTGTACCTGTTTCATCTGCTTGCGGGCTGCATCTTCTGCATACTTCTGCATGCGGGTATCGATGGTGGTATAAATCTTCAAACCGCTGGTATAGAGGTCGTAACCTTCGTCTTTACACCAGTCTTTCAGGTAGTTGGCTACTGCCTCACGGAAGTATTTAGCCTGTCCGTCGTAGTTTTCTTCTACCTTGAAATCGAGCTTGATAGGCTCATCTTTCAGTTCATTGTATCTGTCTTTTGAGAGATCGCCATGTGTCACCATATTATATAATACGGTGTTGCGGCGTGCAAGACTGTTCTCCGGGTTGGTGCGTGGGTTGTAGTAGGTGGTAGCTTTGAGCATGCCCACGAGCACGGCAGCCTGACCGGTGGTCAACTCCTTAGGGGTGGTGTTGAAGTAGGTCTTCGCAGCGGTTTTGATACCATACGAATTGCTACCGAAATCTACTGTATTGGCATACATGGTGATGATTTCCTTCTTGCTGAACACCGTTTCGAGTTTTACCGCGATGATCCACTCCTTGCTCTTGATGATGAGCAGGCGGAGTACAGGAATCTTGCCCAGCAAACCGGTAGAATATTGCGAACGTACACGGAACATGTTCTTCGCCAGCTGCTGTGTGATAGTAGAAGCACCGCGCCCGTTATGATGGAGGAGTGCATCCTTGGCAGCAGCAAACACACCGATAGGGTCGATACCGATATGCTTGTAGAATCGTTCATCCTCGGTATCTACCAGTGCCTTGAAGAAATCAGGTGTTACCTCATCATATTCTACCGGAGTACGGTTTTCGTTGAAATACTTGCCGATGAGTTTTCCATCAGCCGAATAGATTTCAGAGGCCTCAGAGGTCTGTGGATCCAGAATGCCTGAGAAATAGCCAGGTGACTTGCCGAAGAGCCATAAGAAGTTGATATCTACTGCGCCCAGATACAAGATGAAGGCAACTATACAACTTGCCAAGCCAATGAGGGTCTTGGTATACCACGCTCTGCCCTGATACAATCCCTTGTACCAAGGCCAGAATGCGCGAAACTTTTGCCATAACCAGGCAAAGAGAGCTTTAATTTTATTCATATATGATGATATAATGATTTCGTTGTTTTACTCTTCGTTCTTCACTTCCTCTACATCCACATAAATCTCCTTTGAATCCTGTTTCTGCTGTTGGTTCTTCAGCCAGATTCTCTTGTTGTTGGAGACTTTAAAGGCGTTGAGAAGCTCTACTACTCCATAGATGAGCATACCCCAACCGATGATGAAAAGAGGAGCAGAGGCGATGGCTGAAGGCTTGATGATGGCGAGCAGACCCAGCAGAAGAAGGGCTGAAGGGAAGAGCCAGAAAAGAATGCCTACGCGTCCCATCTTAGCTGCTGAAGCCAGATTGACAAACTGGGTCAGAGCGCCCAAAATCAGAATGAACGCCAGGATGAACATCAGCCAGGCGATAAACACCTGAGGCATCAGGGCAAGCAGCAATCCCAGGATAAGACTGCCTACGCTCACAAGCGGGAATTTAGGCATCATGCCCATGATAGGCTTACCATTGGAATCAGACAGAATCTGGCCCTGCATCTTCTCTGCATTGCGCTTGGCTGCCC
>OFSC01000430.1_pt1 | contig 35269 bp, 34 predicted proteins | sample 1543201 | NCBI WGS metagenome assembly OFSC01 (sample SAMN04209228, study PRJEB22552) | human gut metagenome | biome: gut; material: feces | host: Homo sapiens | place: USA: Oklahoma
TTCTCGAAGTCTTTCAGCGTGTAGAAATTTGTAATTTGACTTTTTCTACACGCTGTGACCGCTGATTTTTCAGCGGTCTTTTTCGTTGTCACAAACTAAGTATCGCTCGTGACAAATTATGCCATGTTTGTCAATTTGACGACAGCGTATACTTGTGGTATAATATGTGTCGATTTTTAAAGGAGGCTGTCGAATGAAAAGAATTATCTCTTTTATTTTGGCATTTATTATATCAATAACCTGCATTTTTTCGGCAGGTATTTCTTATGCAGACAACCGCCCTCACATTGAGGACGCATTAAATAATCTTCAAACTCAAGCAGGATATATTCCTTTTCAAAACTCGTCTGTTCAGTATAACTGCTTTGGCTTTATAAGTGACGTTTGTGCACGTCTTTACTCAGTTACATATTATTATGAACAGCAAGTAGGAAATTACCGTTTTAACCACACTTCAAATTATTTCACGGTATCGCAGGCAACATTCCCCGATTCAAGTTACGCTAAATCCTTAAAGGAATGGCTTTGTGCAAACGCAGCGGTAGGCGATGTGCTTCAAATAGGTTGTGCAAACGATAATGACAGCAAAAAGCACACAGTTTTAATTCAGCATATTGATGATGAAAAAATTATGCTTTATCATTCAAATTATGCTACTTCCGGCATATCCTCGTCAGTTTGCAGGATTGACACTGTTTATTGGAAAAGCTTTATCGCAAATCCTACTTCCAACAAATCAAATTCCCTCAATTTACTTTTAGGCTCTAATTTCAGGCGCAGCGGCGGTGTGGGAATGTCACTTAACAGATATTCATTTTTAGAGCAATATTATCAACTTGACTCGCTTACAAAATACACATCTGAAATTACAAAAACAGAACGTGACAGTTCAACTTCCGTTAAAATTTATTTCAAGCAGATACCGGATGCTACTGCATACAGCGTTCAATACCGTGCAAGCGATTCAAACAAATGGATAACCGCAAGCAATAATATAACCGCTTTAAACTACTCGGTTAAAAATCTTACAACAGGGGCTGCATATTGCTTTAGAGTAAGAGCTTTTGCAAACGGTAAATGGCAGGATTATTCAACAGAAGCGACTAAAACCGTTCAGCCGCCCAAGCCGGCAAAAATATCGGCAGCCGCAAACAATAATTCAATCACGCTTACCTGGGCGCAAAGAAAGGATATAAGCGGAGTAACAATTTACCGTTCAACAAGTAAAAGCGGAAAATACGAACAGCTTACAAACGTGCCGCAGGAAAGCGGAGCTACCTTTACAGACACGAATATTGCAAACAACCAAAAATATTATTATAAAATTCAGCGATATATTAACGTGAAAAGTGAAACATATCAAAGCGAGATTTCACCGAGTACAAGTGCAGAATATGAGCTTGGAGAGGTAACAAATCTTAAGGTAAATAGCGATACAAAATCGACTCTTAAAGTGTCTTGGTCAGGCGCTCAAAATGCACAATCTTACACAATAGGTTATGCAAAGGCAGGCACAAATAATTATAAATACATTGTAACAACCAATACAAACTATATTTTAAGAGGTTTAAAACTTGGCAGTAAATATGTAGTTGCCGTTTGTGCAAACAACAATATCGGCTCAACCGCTGCTGCTGTTTCAAGTCCGATTAAGGTTAAACTTAAAAAGACTAAACTCAAAGCTTCTAAAAAAGGCAAAAGAACAAAGCTTTCTTGGAGCAAGGTGAATACAGCATCCGGCTATAAAATTTATCGTGCTACATCAAAAAACGGCAAGTATAAGCTTATTAAGACCGTTGAAGGAAACAAGACTTTTAAATATTACGACAAGAAAGTTTATAAAAAAACACGATATTATTACTATGTAAAAGCCTATGCAACAAAGAACAAAAAGCAATATTATAGTGATAATTCCGCCAAGAAAAGCGTTAAAATTTAGTAATCATTCACAATTTTACAAATATCGATAAAATTATTAATAAAATACTTGACAAGGTAAATTTTTTTGTATATAATCTTGTGCAGATATTTAATTAATAGTATCAAATACCCCCGAAGAGGTCGGAGGGAGGGAATAAAATGAGCCAAGTAAAAGTAAAAGAAAATGAGTCTCTTGACAGCGCACTCAGACGCTTTAAGCGCCAGACTTCTCGTGATGGTATCATCCAGGAAGTTCGTAAAAGAGAGCATTATGAAAAGCCTTCTGTTGCTCGTAAAAAGAAGAGCGAGGCTGCTCGTAAAAGAAAGTATAAATAATTATACATATATGGGAGCGGTAATATCGCTCCCATTATTTTTTATTTACATTAAATACGGTGAAAACTATGAAAAAAATACTTGTACTAAACGGTCCTAATCTTAATATGACCGGGATAAGAAAAAAGAATGTTTACGGCGGCGAAACCTTAAAGCAGATTAACGACGAATTAAAGCTTTACGGCAAGGCTAACGGCGCCAAGGTATCATTTTTTCAGTCAAATCATGAAGGTGACATTATTGATGTTATTCACGAAAGTAAGGATGAATTTGACGGCGTAGTCATCAATGCAGGCGCATATACCCACTATTCTTATGCAATAAGGGATGCTATTGAGGCGGTACAGGAATTTACTCCTTTTGTTGAGGTTCATATGTCTGACATTCACAAAAGAGAGGATTTTCGCAAGATTTCCGTTATAACCGACGTATGTGTTAAACAAATTTGCGGCTATGGCAAGGATAGTTACAAAATGGGTATTGATTTATTGATGGAAATATTATAAAATAAGACTATATTAATTTTTAAATTACATTTTACTCGGAGGTAAAAATATGATTTCAGCAGGCGATTTCAGAAACGGCGTTACATTTGAAGAGGACGGCAATGTGCTTCAGGTTATAGAATTCCAGCACGTTAAGCCGGGTAAGGGCGCTGCTTTCGTAAGAACAAAGACAAAGAACGTTATCACAGGCTCAGTAGTTGAAAAGAGCTATAACCCAACAGCTAAGTTCCCTACCGCTTACATCGAAAGAAAAGAAATGACTTACTCATACAATGACGAAGGTCTTTACTACTTTATGGATAACGATACATTTGAGATGGTTCCTGTTTCACAGGATGACCTTTCAGACAATTTTAAGTTTGTTAAGGAAAACGAGGTTTGCCGTATCCTTTCATACAAGGGCAAGGTATTCGGTGTTGAGCCTCCTACATTTGTTACTCTTGAAGTTACCGAAACAGAGCCGGGACTTAAAGGCAACACAGCTACTAACACACTTAAACCTGCAAAGGTTGAAACAGGCGCAGAAATTCGTGTTCCTCTTTTCATTAACGAAGGCGATATGATTAGAATTGACACAAGAACCTGCGAATATATGGAAAGAGCATAAGCTCAGCACTTATAACACAGCAAATTTTAAAAAATAATTTTTGCACAATTTATTTAGAGAGGATATAACACTATGGATACAACTGAAAGCTTAGGCTATCTTAAAGGTTTAATCGAAGGTCTTGACCTTGGCGACAACAAGAAGGAAACAAAGGTTTTCTCTGCAATCGTTGACGTTCTTTCAAATCTTGTTGAGGATATTGACGATATGACAGACGGCGTTGAAATGCTTGCAGACCAGGTTGACGCTGTTGACGAGGATTTAGCAGACCTTGAGGAATATGTATACGACGATTACGACGACGAGTGCGATTGCGACGATTGCTGCGACGACGATGAGGAAGAATTTGAGGTTGAATGTCCTCTTTGCAACACTCCTTTCACAGTAGACGCCGAAACAGCACTTAACGGTACTGTTCCTTGCCCAAATTGCGGCGAAATGCTTGAATTTGAGGTTGAAGAAGCAGACGACGAGGACGCTGAATAATTAATATTGAAAGGCTTTTACAATGAAAAAGTTTTTAGCAGTATTGCTGGCGGCAGTTACTGTTGCTTGTATGTTTGTTGCCTGCTCAAAGGCTGACGATAAAAATACTACGCAAAGCACAACAGCTTCTGTAGAAAATGCTACAGACAAAGCAAAAATTAAAGACTCCGACGCAATCAACTTTATTAAGACATCATATACTAAAAAAGAGCTTGGGCTTGATAAAGTAAAAGAAAAATATGACTTTATGATTAGTCAAAACGGCGTTAAAATCGGCAAAAAGCAATATGTAAAAGTTGCCGCTAACATTATGAAGAAGAATGATACAACTTCAAAAGACGGCAAGCAAACATATTCCCTCACCCCTGTCGGCGAATATTATATCTCGTTTGACGGCGATGAGGTGCTTATGAAAGACCTTAAAAGCGGCAAGTATAAAAAGCTTGAAAACCGCTATCAGGACTACAGTGCTAAAGGTCAAACAGCCCAAAGCACAACAAAATAAGCATAAAACAGAATAAATATAAACAAAAAGCAAGGCGAAAATTCGTCTTGCTTTTTGTTTATTCAATTGATAAATTACACAGTATCCAAAATCTGACGCACTACTGTACGGCAGATTTTGCAACGACGTAAGGCTGCGAAGAAGTAGTCAGAATCGTGCGGAATAAAAAGAATTAGAAATACGTATTTACCTACGTGCTTCTAATTCCTTTTTTCATAGTGGGTCCCCGAAAAGCGTAAGCTTTTTGGGGAGAAGGAGAAAGGAACGAAATGTTTATTATAAATTTCACAGAAATTTATTCAAACACGGAATTTCTTTCGACGTTATGGCTGCTTATTCACAACCTTATTTTACATTCTCTGCACGTTCGCAGTAGTCCTTAATTACCGAGCAAGTGTGCGCCATTTGCCCCTTTTCTTTATCGTTAAGTTCGAGTTCAATAATATCCTCAATTCCGTTTCTGCCGATTACGCAAGGAACACCACACGCTACGCCATCAATACCATACTCTCCTTCAAGCAAAACAGAAGCCGGAATAACTCTCTTTTCATCGTGGAAAATTGCTTTGCAAATATCTGCACAAGCAGCGCCGATTCCAAATTCGGTTGAACCTTTTCCGTTGATAATATCATAGCCGATATAACGGGTTCTCTCTAACACGAAATCCTCAGTAAGCTTACTGTATTTTTCAGGCTTCGCCTCTTGAAGTTCTTTATAGTTTTTTCCGCCGAGAGTAAGAGTTGAAAAAGGAACGAATGAAGAGTCGCCGTGCTCGCCGATAGCACAGGTTGTAACGCTTTTTCTGTCTATATTTGCAAGCTCGCTGACTGTTCTTTTAAGCCTTGCGGTATCAAGAGAGGTACCTGTTGAAAAGCATCTTTCCCTCGGAAGTCCGAGATGAACTCTTGCATAATTTGCAATAACGTCGGCAGGATTTGTAATTGAAACAAAAATGCCCTTAAAATCAATAGGCTTAAGATTTTCAACAACATCCTTTAACATTCTGATTGAATCGTCGAGCATATCGAGCCTTGTCTGTCCCGGCTTACGAGGAATACCGATTGAATTGACAATAATATCGGCATCCCTGCAATCTTCATAGTCCCCTACCTTAATTTTAGTTGTTGAACCTAAAAAAAGACATGCGTCTGCAACATCGTAGCAGTTTGCAACTGCCTTTTCATGGTCTATATCAATAAAAGCAATCTCATCGCAAGTGCCCTGAAAGCAAAGTGCCATTGCAACGTGAGAGCCGACGTGACCTGCACCGATGATTACTACCTTGCGTTTATCTAACATAGTTAATCCTCCAAAGATATATTTACAATAATTATTATACACCTATTTATATTAATTTCAATATAAAATAAAGTTTTAAAAATAGGCAAAAAATTGTTGACAAGTCTATTTCTTAATGCTATACTTAAGCCGTAAGTAACTGTGATATCTCATTTAGCACAGTTACTTGTAAAATAAAATTACAGGAGGGCGCTATGGAAAGTGATATATTGATTAAAACAGTTGACCTTTCCCGTCATTATAAAGTCGGCGAGGAAGAGGTTATCGCACTTGACAAGGTCAATCTTGAAATAGAAAGAAACAAGATATGCGCAATTTTGGGCACATCAGGTTCGGGCAAATCAACGCTTTTAAATATGCTTGCCGGCATTGAGCGACCGAGCGGCGGCGAGGTCTATATCGGCAAATACAGAATAGATAATTTAAGTGAAGCGGATTTGGCAAAATTCAGGCAAAAGTTTACAGGCTTTATTTTCCAGTCATATAACCTTATGCCGACTATGACAGCACTTGAAAATGTGGCATTACCGCTTATGTTTAAAGGCGTTGGCAAGGAAGAACGAGAAGCAAAGGCTATGGAAATGCTCAAACTTGTCGGAATTGACAACAGATATACGCACAAGCCAAAGGAAATGAGCGGCGGTCAGCAGCAAAGAGTCGGCATAGCAAGAGCATTTGTAACAGACCCAAGTGTAGTGTTTGCAGACGAGCCTACAGGTAACCTTGACAGCAAAACAACTATTGAGGTTATGGACCTTATAAAGCAACTTGTTTATACAAAAAAGCAAACGCTTGTTATGGTAACTCACGATGCAAATGTTGCAAAATATTCTGACATAACAGTCAATATTTCCGACGGCAGAATAACATCAAAAAAATATAACAGTTAAAGGAGAAAAGTAATGAAAAAAATTCAGTTATTAACTTCAATCATATTAACATTATTAATGATTATTGCACCGCAAAGCATTGCGCTTGCGGCAGATGACAGCTCTCAGGCATCGGCTGTAAGCCTTATTTCCGACGGCTTTTCCATTGATAAAAAGGCAATTTATGCAGGAGATACATTTAAACTTAAATATAAAATAAAGAATACAAATTCAAAATTAGACGTTAAAAATCTTAATATGCGCTTATCGGGCGGAGATACATTTACCGTTGCAAACGACGTGGATACCATTTATTCCCCTTCACTTTCAAAAGGTGCAAGCGCACAGTTTAGCAAGAACTTTTATGTAAGTGCAGGTGCAAGCGCAGGTATGTACCCTATCACAATCAGCGCAACATACGAGTATACCGAGGACGGAGAAACAACGAGCGGCACAGCGGAATTTTCATACACCGTTCAGGTTTTACAAGGCACGACTCATAGTGCCGGCAGCAGCCCAAGTCTTGTGGCAAGTTTTGGCGTAAGCAAGGCTAATTTAACGGCAGGCGATAATTTCAAGCTTAATTTCAAACTTTCGAACAAGAGTGCACAGTACAACGTCAATAACGTAAACATCAAGCTTGCAGGCGGTGATGCATTTTCAATTGCAAGCGATGTTGACACAATTTATAAATCAAAAATCAATAAGGCTTCAAGTGCAAATTTTTCTAAGCAATTTATTTGTAACAAAGGAATTCCAGGCGGAATGTATCCTATCACGGCAAGTGTGACATACGAATATGTCGTAAACGGAGAAAAGCAGCAAGGCACGGCGGAATTCACCTTCAGCATCAAAGTTATTTCAAAGAAAAGATCTAAAAAAGCAAGTGAATTAACTCCTCAGCTTATTGTTTCAAGTTTTAGCTATGGCAAGGAGTCAGTTTCAGGCGGTAAAGAATTCACTTTAAGTTTTAATATCAAAAATAATTCATCATCAATAAAGGCGCAAAACGTTCTTATTAAGCTTGCAGGCGGTGACAGTTTTGTTGTTGCAGACGGAACAGATACAATTTCAATTAAATCAATTAAGCCGAATGCAACAGTAAAAGTCAGCAAAAAATTCAATTGCTTAAGCACGGCTACATCAGGCGTTTATCCTATTACCGCTACTGTATCATACGAATATATAGAAGGCGGCAAGCAAAGCGGTTCTAGCGATTTAACAATGAGTATACCGGTTGTTCAGCCTGACAAGGTGCAATTCCAGCAAATCGCTCTTGCCGACAAAACAATAAATGTCAGCGAGGAAAACGATTGTGCATTCCAAGTAATAAATATGGGTCAAACAAAACTTTCAAACGGTACAGTCAAACTTCTCAACGAAAAAGGCAAAGAGATAAACAGCGCTTACATAGGTAACATTGATGCAGGCGGACAGTTTGTAAGTAACTATACCCTTCCTGTTACATTTGATGAAACAGGAGATTACAAACTCACTCTTGTTTTTGAATATGAAAATGAGAATATGGACAAAAAATCTATTGAACAGGAATTCAAAGTAACAGTTCAAAAAGAGGAAGACCCATTTGACAAAACGGGTGAAAATCCTGAAGACAACGGCAAAGATGAAGAAGACCACAGCAATACAAAAAAAGTTATTTTAGGCTCGGTTATCGGCGGTGTTGCATTAATTGCCGTAATTGTAAGCACAATTGTTATTAAAAAGAAAAAGCACAAGAAAGGCAGTGTAAAGTTCGATGAAAAAATCTGACCTCTTTGCAATGGCTTGGCAAAACCTGCGAAATCGAAGAACGAGGACAAGGCTCACAATTGCAGGCGTGGTTGTAGGCACTTGTGCAATTATAATAATGGTTTCAATCGGCGTAGGCATTGATAAAATGATTACCTCACAGTATCAGTCTGATTCAACGCTTAACAAAATTACCGTTTACCCAATGGGAGATTATACGAACGATTCGGGAGAGGTACAAAAGGAAATGCCGTTTGACGACAAGGCAGTAAATTACTTTTCCAAGCTTAATAATGTTAAAACGGTTGTACCAACTCTTGAAATAAGCTCATACATCAACATTTCACACGGAAAATATACATATAACAGCTCTGTATACGGTATTCCGCTTAAAGAAATGGAAATGCTTGGCTATAAAACCGACCAAGGCGGTTTTGATAAGTACAGGGATAAGAATGCAGCCTTATTCGGAAATCAAATAATACAATTTTTTTCAGACAGTCAGGGCAACAATCCGAAATACAAATATGATGAAAACTATAACATCAGCGAGAGTGAGTTTGATTTTATGAAGGACACCTTTACCTTCTGCGCAAAAAATCAAAACAGTGACTCCGAAGGCGGCAACTATTCTCTCACTCAAGAAAATGGCAATGACGAAAGTTCAACCGGTTCATCATCTCAGCCGTCAAACGGCGGCACGCAAAGGTTTAATGTTATAGGTACATTAAAAAAGGCAAGCAACGACTCTGAGGCAGCAACGGCAATTTATATTGACCTTGATTTGGCAAAGCAAATTGTCAATGAAAGCATCAGATTAAGCAATATAAGAAACTACAAATTAACATATTCCTCAATTAACGTTTATTGCAATGACTCAAAGGATGTTGCGGCGGTAAAAAAGGAAATCCAAGATAAAGGCTACAGTTGTTCAACAGACGACGAAGGATTGCAAGAGCAAAAAAAGGTAATGCGAGTTGTTCAGCTCATCTTAGGTGCTATCGGTGCGGTTTCAATGTTCGTTGCGGCATTCGGCATCAGCAACACTATGGTTATGAGTGTTTTTGAGCGTACAAAGGAAATCGGCATTATGAAGGTTCTCGGCTGTGACATTAAGGATATCAAGGATATGTTCCTTTATGAAGCAGGAATTATCGGGCTTTTCGGCGGAACGATAGGAATAATCATAAGTTATATCATTTCAATTATTGCAAACCTTGTTGCCAAAAAGGTAATGAGTGGTATGATTGACACAAGTATGGGTGCAAAAATTTGCGTATCGTCAATTCCGTTATGGCTTGCGCTTTTAGGCATTGCCTTTTCAGTCGGAGTGGGTGTGCTTGCAGGTCTTTCCCCTGCTAACAAGAGCATTAAGGTAAGCGCACTTACAGCGATACATAACGAATAAGAGCTATTTATGCAATAATTCATAAAATTAAACAAAGATAGCAAAAAAGCCTTGCGTATGCAAGGCTTTTTCTATACGCCGACAGACTTCGAGAAAGCGAGATAAATTTCGTATTTTGCGAGTGGGTGCTGTACGTGGGTACTGCCCCCGAGCAAAAGACGGAAAGCGCCAAAAATTGCAAGGACTCGATGTCCTTGCAATTTTTCCAATCCATCCGAGTGCAACAAGTTGCACCCACCTCCCTTTACACAAGAGAGGCAAAAAGGGTTATTTATTTTTATTAGGCGCGTTTTAGCCACTTTATCGAATGTCTAAAAACGATATGTAACTTGCGCTTCACTATATTGATTTAACCGAAGCGAGTTGGTAGCGATACCAAGCCGTTGCGAGGACGTTTACAACCGAGCAGGCGACTTGAGCGTGACTCGTTTCGCAAAGGAGGAGCAGTGGAATGAGTGCGAGGTGACTTTCTGATTAAATATAAAATGAAAGTCGCCGCAAGCGATATGTAACTTGCGACGACGTGGTCTGCCCGGAGAGATTCGAACTCTCGGTCTTTAGAATCGGAATCTAATGCATTAGCCACTGTGCTACGGGCAGAAATATATTATTGTTACTATTCGGGCAACGCAAATCTCGTTCGCATTGCCCGAATTATATTTTTTCAGGAATGCCGTTTTTGGCATTTCTTTTGTTTTTAAATAAAATCACATTTTTTTCAATCTGATAACATTCCAGCTAAACGGCTTAATTTGGGCTGTAAGCGTTTTATTGTCAAACTCAGGCAATGGATTGTTGTGCGGTTTAACAAAAGGATTTTCAAACGAATTGACGTCGTTTTTATCATATCCGTCCATTGAAATAAATTCAAAAGGCTTATATCCATCAAAATCAAGAAGGTTCACATCAAGCGTCATACCCTCGTTCATTGACTTATTAACGCAGAAAACAGTCATTTCCTCGTTTTCCTCATCAAAGGTCGCAATTGACTCAAGGAAAGGTACGTCGGTGTAAGCCTTGCAGTCATACTTAGGGCTTGAAATAATAGGATTAAGCGCAACGCCTCTGCCAAAATTGCTTAAATGCTCAAAAGGATAAAAAATTGTTTGCGCAAATATTCCTCCGCCTGTTTGGGTGAAAATAGGAGCAATAACATTAACAAGCTGAGCAAGGCAAGCAATTTTAATCCTATCGCAATGGCGAAGAAATGTTATAAGCATCGAACCGACAAGAAGTGCATCCTCAAAATTATAAATATCTTCAAGCCTTGGCGGTGCAATTGACCATCTTTCATAAGGTGCATTATTTGAATGATACCAAACATTCCATTCATCAAAGGAAAGCATCATAGTCTTTTTAGAATGTTTCTTTGCCTTAATATAATCGCAAACGCAGGTGACGGTATGTATAAATTCCTCAAGCTGAAGAGTGTATGAAAGATAACTCATAGTATCGCCGTCGTGGTTGCCGTAATATTGGTGAAGCGAAACATAGTCAACGCTGTCATAAGCAATATCGAGTGATTCAGCCTCCCACTGACCGAAAGTCTTTGAATTAACGCTTGAAGAGCCGCAAAGCACGGTTTCAATAGTAGGGTCGGTCCACTTCATCATTTTTGAAGCTTCAAGAGCAACCCTGCCATATTCAGTCGCAGTCTTAGCTCCCATCTGCCAAGCGCCGTCCATCTCGTTGCCAAGACACCAAAGTTTGACATCCCAAGGCTCGTCATATCCGTGCTTTTTTCTTAAATCCGACCACGCAGAGCCTGATTTATGATTAGTATATTCCACAAGATTTCTCGCTTCGTCAGCGCCTCGAGTGCCAAGGTTTACTGCCATCATACATTCGGTATTCGCTTTTTTACACCATTTCATAAACTCATTTGTTCCGAAATAGTTAGGCTCAGTAGTGCCCCAAGCAAGGTCAAGACGTTTAGGTCTTTTTTCAACAGGGCCGACACCGTCCTCCCAATTATAGCCTGAAACGAAGTTACCGCCGGGATAGCGAACGATAGGCACATTAAGCTTTTTAACAAGGTCTATAACGTCACCTCTAAAGCCGTCCTCATCCGCTGTCGGGTGATCAGGTTCATATATTCCGCCATAAACGGCACGGCCGAGATGCTCAATAAATGAGCCGTAAATTCTTTTGTCAATCTCGCCTATTTTAAATTCCTTTGCAAGAGTAATTTTCGCCTTCATTAATTTTTCTCCTTTTCAATATTTTTGTGTTTTTTAAGCTTATCTATATTCAAATTCACACATAAAATACCGAGGCAAACAAGAACAAGTGCTATAATTGTAAGCCATAATTGCTGTGAAAGATGCTCCTTAAGAATAATTGACGACAATGCAAATCCGAAAACAGGAGTCATAAAACCGAAAACGGAAACACTTGAAACATCATTATATTTAAGCAAAATTCCCCAAATTGTATATGCGCAAGCAGAAAGAAGCGCAAGATAAATTACAACGCCAAAAGCCGGAAGAGAAGTAACCTTAAACCTGCCTCCAAAAATAAGGCCTGCCAAAATCATAACAGCGCCACCGAGCATAAACTGATATCCGCTCAAGGCAACAGGGCTTTCGCTTTTTGAATATCTGCTGACAAGTACACTTGAAAATGCATAAGAAAGCGCAGATAGAATAATAAATCCCTCTCCGTTAAATGCAAATGAGCCGACTTGAGAACCGGAGGTGATATTTATAAGCACAACACCAACAAATCCTATTATACAGCCGATGATTTTATTTATTGTCAGCTTCTCCTGCTTGAAAATAAGGCAGGAAATAAGCACGGCAAAGAATACGCTTGTAGAATCTAAAATCGAGCTTTTTGAGCCGGTAGTGTGCGCCAATCCTATATAGAAAAATACATATTGCATAACTGTTTGGAAAACGGCAAGAACTGCCACATTATTCCAATTTTCCTTTTTCTTAATCACAATAAATTTATCGGCAAAAATGCTGCCCAAAAGAATTGTGAAAAAGCCTGCCAGGAAAAATCTGATGCCTGCAAAAAGAATTTGCGATGATGTATCGCTGCCGGCTATATTCAGAAAATTGTATCCTATTTTAATAACAGGAAATGCACTTCCCCACAATGCACAGCAAAGCATTGCGGCAAGCGCAACATTTATTTTTTTAGTAAATATTTTTTTCATTTTATTATGCCTTTAAAATTTCAAATTTATTTGTCGACGACAAATGTCCGCCTTTTTGTTAAAATTTATTTTGTTGTGCTTCCGAAGCCGCCGTCACGAACACCGTCGGCCTCATCATCAACAGTAATACCGAACTGAGTAAAAATACCCTGAGCAAATCCATCGCCTGCCGCAACTTCAGCCTTATGACCGTCATCGTGGGCGTCACAGCTTATTTTAATCATAATATGACCCTCGTTTGAGGAATTATAATAATCCGAATCAATAATTCCGACTGTATTGTCAAGCTGACAGCGATGCTTAAAACCGAGACCTGAACGTGGATAAATTGAAAGAACCCAGCCTTCGTCAATTTTTGAGCGAATACCTGTCGGAACAAGAGTCGATTTTCCTTTTTCAAAGCAAATGTTTGCCGGAGCATAAAAGTCATATCCTGCCGAGCCTGTTGTTGCTCTTTTAGGAAGTTTAATGCTGTCATACACAGCCTTTACGTCATTTGTATCAGGGAAATTTTTAAGCCAATCTTTTTCAAACTGCTCAAAGGAAACCTTTTCAAATTTAGCTATTTTCATCATTTATTATCAATCCTTTATATGCTTTTTAATTATCTTAACACATATAAAAAAATAAAACAATCTTATTTTCATTCTCTTTTTAAAAAAATAAGAAATTAATAAGATTGTTTGAAAAATCAAGTATTTTTATTGTTATATTCAATAATACTGTTTATAATCCGAAGCTTACTGTTAATGCGTGGTCGACCTTGCCCATATCCGTATTATCAAGGCTTCCCATTTTTTCCTTAAGTCGCCTTTTGTCTATTGTTCTCACTTGTTCCAAAAGCACAACGCTGTCCTTTGCAAGTCCGCAATTGCCTGCATCAACCTCAATATGCGTTGGAAGTGCATTTTTATCCTTTTGCGATGTAATAGCAGCGGCAATAACGGTCGGTGAAAACTTATTTCCCACGTCATTTTGAACTATCAAAACAGGTCTTACTCCGCCCTGTTCACTGCCTACAACGGGACTAAGGTCTGCATAGTAAATTTCGCCTCGTTTAATAAGCAAAATAATCACACCTTTGTACTGTTAAATATCTTTAAGGCTTTACCTTACGTTATTATGATTACCTGATTTAATCATTTTTAAACATCACATTCCATTATATGTAAATAAAAATATTATGGCAAAAAAGAATATTAAACATAGAATAAAGAGTAAATCTATACAGAAAGGTGAATTTTATGGAAAAATATACAGAGCTTTTTAAGCCCTCTTTTTTAAAAAACGAAATGCGTCCGGCTATTCCTGTTGACGCAACTCCGACCATGGCATATATACCGCTCCAGCTTGATTTAATGAGTTATGAAACAGACAAAGCACTCAACGCAGGCACGCTCTTTCCAACTCTTGATAAACCGTTTTTAGGCAGGAGGGCAAAATAATGGAAAAGAAAAAGCTTTTAAAAAGACTTTCAGCCCTTAGCTTTGCAATGTATGAATGCCGACTTTACTGTGACACCCACCCAAACGACACCGAAGCACTCCAAATGCTCAATGATTACAAGAGCAAGTACGAGGCAGTTAAGGCAGAATTTGAAAAGCAGTACGGTCCGCTGACTTTAAACGGCTTTAACAGCGACGAATGGCTTAAGGACCCATGGCCGTGGGACATCGTCGAATAACACTCCGTGTTTGAATAAATTTTGCTTCGCAAAATTTATAGTAAACACTCCGAATTATTCTCCTCTCAAAATCTGTCGTACGGTAGTGCGTCAGATTTTGTATTTTATTCAAGCGCAGAATTTATTTCGACGTAGGGGCGATTATCAATCGCCCGATACAATATCAAAAGCGCCCTATGGTAAAAGCTGAATGCTATACCACAAGGCGCTTAAATTATAACTATTTTGTTTTAACTGTTTTGGTTTTTGACCAAGAGGAATAAACTTTTTTGCCGTTTACCATCTTATAAGAACGCATACGAACGTAATATTTTTTCTTTTTCTTAAGCTTTTTAACCGTAAGTTTCGTTGTGCTTGATTTTTTTATATTAACTTTCTTTGCTTTTTTAAACTTCTTGCTTGTTGAATACTGAACCTGATATCCTTTTACATCTTTTATCTTCTTCCATTTAAGTATAAAAGACTTTTTGCCTTTTTTAAGCGACTTAATTGTCGGCTTCTTAGGCTTGGAAGCGCTTTTAAGAGTGGAAGTTGAGGATGAGGAATTACCATTGGGAGTAACTGAATTAACTACTGTCTTTGTAGGCTCTTGATATCCGTTTACATAAGTTTTAGTTACATTATCACTGTTCCAATACCAAGCATCTTTACTTGCTCTAAAATTATTAATCATAGCAAGAACAGTTCTTGCGTTTGTTTGTTCAAACTTAACATTAACGCTTGTTTTAACGCTCGTTGAAGTTATATTAGGTGTAAGATTAGAAACAACAACGCTGTTATCCGACATTAACGAAATAGAAGCGTTAGAATCATTAGCCGCTGTCGCATTTGTATTGCTTACGGTTGTGCCGAACTCCTCTGCCCAAAAATGGATATACTTTGCTCCGTCAAAATAATAAATATGAGCAATGCCTACTGCGGTATAGCGAGGGTCAAGCATTGCACGTCTGTGACCCTGACCGGCATAATGTTCATTATCTTCACGCCAAGCGTTGTGAACAGCAGCGGCATTATCAACTGTATTTTGACCTTTATAAGTAATTTGAGCAATATTTTCGCCTTTGCCATTGAATTATAGCCGTAATCGCTGTAAGCGGTAAATACGCTTGAGCCGTTAGGCCTTTTGTGCTCATAAAGATATACAAGTTCACAGGCTCTTTGCATGGCAATTTTTTCAAGAGTATAGTCATACTTAAGCGGCTGAGCGATAGTTTGAGCATTTGATACAAAAGCAACGGAACAAACGCTCAACGCCATAACAAGTGATAAAAATATACTAATCAGCTTTTTCATTTCATTCTCCTTTATATAATATTAGGCGACTACTGCAAAACAGATAATCGCCCCAACTCATTATATTACATCTTTGAAATTTCGTCCCTAAAAGCCTCAACGCTGTCGAAAGCCTTATAAACGGACGCAAAACGAACATAGGCAACCTCGTCAATATTTTTAAGCTTTTCCATAATAAGCTCGCCTATTCTTGCCGAAGTAACCTCACGGTCGATAGCAGACTGAAGCGTAGCCTCAATCTCAGATATAGCGGTTTCAAGCTCGTTGATAGTGACAGACCTTTTTTCGCACGCACGAAGCATACCCTTTAAAATCTTGTTTCTGTCAAATACCTCACGGCTTTTATCCTTTTTAATTACGATAATAGGAACATCCTCAATAACCTCATAAGTTGTAAAACGCTTAGAGCATCTGAGACATTCTCTTCTTCTTCTGATTCGCTCGTTTTCATCAGTCGGGCGGGAATCAATAACCTTGCTTTCCTCATAGCCACAAAACGGACATCTCATAATTAATCATCCTCCATATTTGATGATAATTAATTATAACACAATATATAGATAATTGCAAGTATTTTAACTTTACACCAATATATAGTTAATGGTTAGCGTTTTTTAACTCATCTTCCTTTTTATTGTATAAGAACATCCAAATAGCCATTGAGCAAATAATTATATAGCCCAAAATCGACCACAAGTCAGGAAGCTGATGGTCGAGCAAAAAATAGCCGCCTATTGCCGTAAAGATAACATTTGAATAATCATAAACGCTGATTTTACTGCTTGGAGCAAAAGTATAAGCGGAAGTGATGCCAAACTGTCCTCCTGCTGCGCACACACCCACAAGAATTAAGCATATCCACTGCTTTGCCGTCATGGGAGTAAATTTGAAAATCAAAAACGGCGCCGTGCAAATCACGGAGAAAAGCGAAAAGAAAAACACAGTAAACGTTCCGTTCTCGCCCTTATTTGCCATATGTCTTACACAAGTATAAGCCGCACCTGCACCGACGCCGCCAAAAAATCCTGCGACACTCGGTAAAAGCTCAACATTTGAAAGAGTAGGTTTAATTACAAAAAGCGAACCTGCAAATGCAATCGCAATAGCAAGTGCCTGCTTAGGCTTGAATTTTTCTTTAAGAAATATATATGAAAAAATGAGCGTAAAAAAAGGGCTCATTTTATTAAGCATAGCCGCATCGGAGGTTGATGACATCTTAGTTGTTGCATAGAAATTGCCTATCATACCGGAAAGACCGAGCGATGAGCGTAAAATGTGATATTTAATGCAACCCTTATGCGGCTTAAATGACTGCTTACTTTTTGCAAGAGTAACAGTGGCAATAGCAAGTGCAACAAGGTTTCTGAAAAAGACCTTTTGCATAACAGGAACATCACCTGACATATTGATAAAAATACTCATTCCGCTGAAGCTCAATGCGGAAAAAAGTATGCACATTATACCCTTGGCAGTATTATTAGTTTTCTTCATATCGTTTCCAAATAAGCCTTACTTTCCCTTAATTCCTTTTCAACATCAAAGCCGAGAGAATATATTTCCGTCATATAAACACCCTGATAATTTGCGCTTTCAAGGATATTTTTCATTTTATTATAATCGAACGTGCCCTTCCCCGGAGGCAAGCAATCACGCTGCGCATTATTATCACTTATATGCATATGAACTATTTGATTTTTAAACTCCTCTAAAAATTCAAACGTGTTTTGCCCTGCTCTTACAGTCTGTTTAATATCAAAAACCATATGGAAGTCATCGCCGAGAGCAGCCCTCATTTTCTTGCAAAAATCAATGCTCTCACTTTTAAATCTGTTTACATTTTCTTGGCAGACGGTTACACCCTCACGCTTTCCGATTTCGATAAGCTTGTTAAACCTATCAAAATATCTTTCATCCGGAATAGGAATTTTAGGGTGTGCAACCGCACCGTGAATAACAACATATTCAGCGCCTAAAACTGCGGCAGCATGACACGTTTTATCATAAATAGAAATAAAGTCATCAAACCGTCTTTGATAATCGGTAAAAATGCAAGAACTTTCCATAAAGCTTGAAAACGGATGAACAGACACAATATCTGTTCCTCCGTCTTTAGCAATGGTGTTAAGTTGTTTTAAAAAAGGCTCTTCAAGCTCTGAGGGTGCGTTCATAAACACCTCGGCATATTTATACCCAAGCTCGCATACCTTTTTAAGCGCCTTTTCCGTTTCAAGCGGATAAAAGCACGCTGTTGACGCACCAAATTTCATATCGTTAACCCACAAGCTTTTCAATGCAAGCAATTTGAGTACAAATGCAAAGAAGCTCTGCCGCCATATCTAATTCATCGATAGGAGGGAACGACGGTGCAATACGAATATTACTGTCACTCGGGTCGAAACCGTACGGATATGTTGCGCCTACGCTTGTAAGCGTGACACCTGCCTGCTTGCAAAGTTCGCCCACTCTTTTAGCGCAGCCCGGCATAACATCAAGGCTGATGAAGTAGCCGCCCTTTGGATTAAACCAAGAAGCAATACCCTTGCCGCCGAGTTCATTTTCAAGATGATTCAATACCATATCAAACTTTGGCTTAAGAATTGCAGCGTGCTTTTTCATATGAGAAAGAATACCGTCTGCATTCTTAAAGAAAGCTACGTGGCGCTGTTGGTTCATTTTATCATAGCTGATTGTTTCAACATTAAGTCTTTTCTTAATTGCGGCAATATTGTTGTCGCTTGCAATAATAGCAGAAACACCTGCACCTGGAAATGTGATTTTAGAAGTTGAGCAAACTTCAATAACCATATCCTCGTTATTATATTTAGGAAGAACGTCAAAAATATTTAAAAGTTTATCGCCGTTATCGGTAAGCTCGTGAACGCAATAAGCATTATCCCAAATAATTCTAAAATCCTCAGCGGCAGGATTTAATGCTGCAATACGCTCAACAACCTCATCGCTATAGGTAATACCCTGAGGGTTTGAATACTTAGGCACGCAAAACATACCCTTAACGCTTTCATCCTCAATAAGTTCCTCAATAACATCCATATCAGGGCCGTTTTCAAGCATAGGAACATTAATCATTTTGATTCCGAAATGCTCGCAAATTGTGAAATGCCTGTCATATCCCGGAACAGGACATAAAAACTTAACCTCGTCAAGCTTTGACCAAGGAGTTGAACCTGCACCCTTAACATAGCACTGAGCAATATAATCAAACATAAGATTAAGGCTTGCCGAAGGGCCTATAACAACATTCTTTGCATCAACGCCCATTAACTCTGCAAAAAGAGCTTTACAGCTTGGAATACCGTCAAGAATGCCATAGTTTCTGTAATCAACACCGTCAACAACATAATCCTTGCAATCAAGCATACCCATAGAAAGGTCAAGCTGTTCTTTGCACGGCTTACCACGGCTCATATCAAGTTTGAGATTCTTAGCCTTAAAAGCGTTGTATCTTTCATCAAGCGCCTTTTTTTCATCAAGAAGCTGTTCCTTTGTCATTTCAGAATAAAGCATTATATTTCCTCCATAATTTCAAATACAATATATTTCACCACATATTTTACCACATAAAAGCGTTTTTTTCAAAGTGCAATAGAGAGAATATTAGACGTATATGCTCATTATTATTATTTAATTTATACAAAACAAATATATTTGATGCTGATTTTTATTTCACATCAATAAATGAACAATAGATATTTTTGATATCTTCTTCTGTTAATTTCAGCGGAAAATTTTGAAGCCTTTGGATATTAACGCCGTGGATTGTTTCGTCGAACTGTGCTTTAGTCATAGTTAAATCATCGAAAAGTCCCAATTTTGAAAGAAAATTAATAAAGCCGTCAGCGTCAAAACCTGTGATTTCTCTTGTTTCTTTCATTAATTCGTTAAGTTTGTTGCTTTCTTCCATAAATTTCCAAATATACGCAAGACTGACTGCTACTGCTCTGCCGTGGTGAAACCCTTTTAATTTATGAAGCTTATAGCTGAAAGCGTGCGGCGCAGTGGTTCTTGCAAGATTAATTGCCTTTCCTGCAAGCATACTGCACTCCAGCATAGGCTCAAATGTGCTGTCATCATTTTCAATATACCTTGCAAAATTATCATTAAAAAGGGAAAGTGCTTTTTTGCTGTATTTTCTGCTTTCGTTCGTTGCATCAACCGACCAAAAAGCCTCGACGCTGTGGCAAAATGCATCAAGCGAGGTGACAACCTTTTGCTCATAAGGCAAAGATTTAAGCGTGGTATAATCAAATATTTGAAAATTCGGGATTATGGAATAATCACTGACAGACTCCTTATCCTTATTTCTATACAAAACGGAAAAACGAGTGACCTCTGCTCCCGTTCCCGCCGTTGTTGGCACTGCCAAAATATCAAAATCAAGTTTTGAATAATATTTAATTCCCTTAGCAGTATCAATCGCACTTCCGCCACCTACCGCAACAACAAAATCGCATTCATTTGATTTATATGCTTCAATTCCATTTTCTACAGAGCTTACCTCCGGGCACGGCTCAAACGAAGTAAAGCTTACACTTTTAATATTAATTTCATCAAGGGCTTTACGGTAGCCATATCTGTCATAATCCTTTGAGCAGACAAAAAGGACCTTTTGAGGATTTATTTCAAGCATTTTATTTTTAAACTCATCAAGAAAAATCTGATTATTATATTTCATAGCACACCTCTTAAATTTTATATTATAAGTTTAACATAAATAAGCAAAAAAATAAACCTCCCCGCCGCACAAATGAAGCAAGGAGATTTAATTATAACAATATTTTATTTAGCCAAACTGCCGACGAGCATCATATAATCGCCGATTTGAACACCGAATTCGGGAGCACCCTCCATAATAAGCTGCTTATTAGCAGTCATTTGGAACATATCACCCGTGCCGAGCAATATTTTGAGAGCAGAGGTTGCACAGTCGAATTTCATACAGAAAAACGGCTTTGCACGTTTGTATTCTCCCCTGCCTGCTCTTGACTTGCCTGCCTTAACACGCATATATGCAGTGCATTCCGGATGACCTTCAACCGCCCATTGATAGCAACGGTCAGGGCTTTTAAGCGCCCAATCGTGAACTTGCGGGTGGCCCATTTTATTAAGCTGTGAAATGCCTGAGGAAAGCAAATAGAAATAAAGCTTGCAAAGAAGAAGCGAAAGCTCCTCATCATCCTCAGGTGGCGTTGAAATGCTCAAAAGCGATGACATTTTCAGCAAAACAGCCATAAATTTCAAAAACTTGCCCATCGACTTAATCTTCATTTTAGGAAGAGAAGTCATTTTGCCCTTCATAAACTCGTTCATCTTTTCCATTGAAGAAAAAGCGAGCTCGGCATCAATTTTTTCCTGACCGAGATATTCGCCGAGCTTAACACTCCATTCACCGTTTTCAATGATAAAATGGACCGCTTCCTTATCTTCGGCATTAACCTTAGCAGAAACCTGATAGATTGCATTTACACCCTCAAATTTCTTTTTAAGTTCAGGCACGTCGGTCGCAATAGTTTTCATAAGCGGTAATGCTGCCGCCATAAATATTTTATTAGTATAGCGAGTTTCGTCACTTGCCATAAGATACACTCCTTTCGATTGATGATGATAATATTAGGAACAAATCAGAACTCATCGTCCCAAGCATCATCTGCTTCAAAATCTGCGTGCATCAATTCCTGAATAGCGGCGCTGATACCGTTTGCATCAATACCGGCAATAGCAAGAAGATCCTCCTGCAAGCCGATAGTCGAGAAAGCGTTTTGATGGCCGAGCATCTTGAAAGCACAAGCCTTACCGCTTTTAGCAACAACCTCAGCAACAGCTGAGCCTAAGCCGCCCATAACCTCGTGGTCCTCAACAGTAATAATTCTTCTTGTATCCATAATAGCAGACATAACAGCCTCTTCATCAATCGGCTTAATAGTATGCATATTAATAACTCGTACCTTCAAGCCTGCATCAGCTTCAGCCATACGTGCAGCCTGCATAGCCTCAAATACGCAAGAACCGCAGGCAATAACGGTAATATCCGTACCCTCGTTCATAACGGTAGCTTTATCCCACTCAAAATTACAATCGGCAGGCGATTTGTAAATAACTTGGTCAAAGCCACGGTTAATTCTGATATAAACCGGACCCGGAATGTCATAAGCTGCCTTAACTGCATGATATGTCTCCGAGCCGTCGCAAGGACAAATAACTGTCATATTCGGCAAAACTCTCATACAAGCCATATCAATAAGAGAATGGTGAGTAGAGCCTGCCTGACCGAATGATGTACCTGCATGGGTTGCAATAATCTTTACCGGAACATTTTGATAGCAAATATCAGTATGAATCTGGTCAAGCGAACGAGCAGACGCAAAGATAGCAAAGGTAGAAGCAAACGGAATAAGTCCGTTTTTAGCCATACCTGCGGCAACGCCGAAAAGATTTTGCTCGGCGATACCTACATTGAAAAATCTGTCAGGGAATTTTTCACCGAACATACCTATTTTAGTTGATTTAGCAAGGTCGGCAGTAAGAGCAACAACGTCTTTGTGCTCTTCGCCAAGTTCGCAAAGTGCGATACCGTAGCATTCGGCAGTTGAAAGCTTTGTGGTATCAGTCATCGTATATGTCATTCCACCCATAATTTACGCCTCCTTCTCTGCTCTGTCGCAACGTTCTTTGTAATATTTATCAAGACTTGCATAAGCCTGCGCAGTCTTTTCCTCATCAAGTGAGCCGTAATGCCATAAGTAATTATCTTTCATAAAGTCAACGCCTTCACCCTTGAAAGTATCCATAACAATAGCGGTTGGCTTATCGCCACCGTTTTTATGGTTTTCAATAGCCCATTCAATAGCATCATTAAGTTCCTTGAAATTATGACCGTCAACACGTTTTACATTAAAGCCAAAAGCCTCAAATTTCTTATCAACCGGCTCAACCTTCATCTCGTCATCAACCCTGCCGTCAATCATACACTTATTGACATCGGCAAGAACAACAACATTAGAAAGCTTGAACTGAGCGGCACTCATGGCAGCCTCCCAATTTGAGCCTTCATTAAGCTCACCGTCGCCTGTCAAAACATAGTTCATATAGTCAATGCCGTTCACTCTGCCTGCAAGCGCAAAGCCGACAGCGAGAGAAAGACCGTGGCCGAGCGAACCTGTTGAACAATCGATGCCTCTAACTTTATTACAGTCAAGATGCATACCAATCTTTGCTCCGGTAAGATTAAAGATTTTAAGTTCATCAATCGGCATAAATCCATAATCGCAGATAACAGGCGCATAGCCTACTGCAGCATGACCCTTTGAGAGAACAAATCTGTCTCTGTCAGGCAAGTTTGGATTGTTAACGTCGATTTTCATGAAACGGTGGTACAAAATAGTCATAGCGTCCATTGCGCTCATTGCACCGCCGAGGTGACCCGAACCGCCCCAAATAGCTGTTTGGATTGTGAGTCGTCTTAATTCATCTGCCTTTTTTTCAAGGCGTAGCCACTCTGCTTTATCGAATGGCTTGTAGTTAGCCGGCATAAAAAATACCCCCATTATTATATTTTTAATTTTGCCAATTACGTTTAAATATTATTCGCCGATATTATTTGATTAGACCTGGAATTTCAGGATGCCTTTCAGCCACAACAGAGAATGCATCCTCGGCAATATCAATTGCAAGCTTGATATCATCATCTGTTACAGCGGCATTCATAAAGTGGTTATGGTGAGATGCAAGGAAAAGACCCCTTGATACACATTCTGCAATCCACTCCTGATGAAGCATAAGGCTGTCATCATTAGCAATTCTCAAATAGAAAAGCGCAGGCTCACCTGATACAACAAGGTCGAAACCGTGCTCCTTACCTGCTGCCTTAAAGCCGTCCGTAAGCTTAGTACCCATTTCTCTAAACATTTTAGGCGTATCAAGCTTTTTCATCTTAGGAATACAAGCAAGGCAAGCGGCGAAAGGCTCGGCACTCATCCAATATGAACCTGTATATACAACAGATGACGCCGTGTTTTTCATATGTTCCTGACCGCAAACGCAAGACATATTATAGCCGTTTGCAAGTGCCTTACAAAAACAGATAAGGTCTGCCTTAAAGCCGTAATAATGGTCTGAGCCGGCAATGTCAAGACGGAAACCCGTACGTACATCATCAATAATAAGAACCATACCGTGGTCGTCGCAGAATTTACGAACCTTAGCCCATTGCTCCTTAGTTGCACAAACATTATCAAAGAAATTACCGTGGTCATAAGGCTGAGCAATAAGACCGGCAACATCACCGCCGCAAGCGTCATAAGCCTCCTGCATAGCGTCCATATCAAACCAAGGAACTACAATATTATTTTCAACCTCTTCAGGAAGAATACCCGGATAGTCAATCTTTTGTGCCCACTGGAAATCGCCGTGATAATATCCCTTGAAGAACATCATCTTCTTTTTGCCTGTATGAGCACGGGCACACATAACACTGAAAGTGGTGGCGTCCGAGCCGTTTTTCATAAAGAAAGCCCAATCAGCCGTAGCAACAGTATCTTTAAGAAGCTCGGCACACTCTACCATTTTATATGACGGAGAAGTAGTGCAGTTGCCCCTTTTAAGCTGTTCCATAGCTGCTTTATCAACATCATCGTCGCAATAGCCCAAAACATTAGGACCGTAAGCACACATAAAGTCAAGATATTTATTTCCGTCAACATCCCAAAAATATGTACCCTTAGCGTGGTCGGACATCAACGGCCATTTGGTTATAGGAAGAAAAAGACCTTCTGACGGACCGAGGTGACCGTACACACCGGACGGAATAGCATCTAATGCCCTGTTGAACCATTCCTGTGATTTTTCGTGCTTATATTCAGGAAATTTACTCATTACTAATCCTCCTTAACCCAAATACATACCGACTCTGTCAAGAATACGGTTTACATTATCGATCATATTAATCATACCGCTCATATAGATATTGCCTGCACAAAGCTCAGCCATAGTTGAAGCGGTGCCGTTAAATAAAGCATTGGCAAGGTCGATAGTTTTAAATTCCATAATGGCTCTCGGAGTGTCCGGTTTTTCCTTAATAGTTTCAAAAGTATGGTTGCGCACACGAAGAGTCGCATAGCATACGTCTGTAATACCCATTTGAATATCGCCGTCAACAGTATAAAAAGCAGAATGCTTAGCAACACTGTCGTGGTTTGCAAGAGCAGAGAGCGCACCCGCAATAGTGTAGAAAGTCAAAACAGTTGACTCTTCAAAAAACGCTCTGTTTTTCAGATTTTCCTCACTCGGCATAAGAAGTTCTGTAAGCCTGTTTGTAAGCTTAGTAAACGGGCCGAGCAAAAAAGAAAGCACTTGCGCCACATTCTTGGTTGGCATACCCGGCTTATTATTATCAATAAGCGCATTAAACTTTTCAGGGCTTGCAAAATTCATCTTGCATGTGCAGCCATAGCTTCCCTCGCTGATTGTGCAGCCGTCTTTAGAAAAATGGAAAGTACAGCACGGGCCGTTTGCAACTTCAAAGCAAAGTGAAACGGGCTTTTTAAGCGAGCCTACCACTGCCTTTGCCTCGTCATCTATTTCACAAAGATTTTCAAGGCAAGCAAGAACGCCATACATATTTACATATGCCATAGCTTTTGGTTCTTTCAAAATAATTCCTCCTTAAATTTGTAAAAGACTCTATTTCCAAAAAATAGGTATAGCAATCCTACAATATAGTTTGTATAACAAATTATAACACATTTATAAATTTTTGGCAATATCAAACAATAAAATTTGATAAAAAATAAACAAAGCAATTAACAAAGCAATTAAAAGAACATTTTAATTATTGCAAGACGAGTACATAATATGTTAAAATAACATTTCAGAGGTGATGAAATGCTAAGCTTCAAGAATGAAACTTTTAAAATATTACAAATTGCCGACACGCAAGAGGGCAAAAAAATAAGCCCTGACACGCTTGACCTTATCAATGCTTCTCTTGACAGAGAAGAACCGGATTTAGTTGTATATTCAGGTGACCAAATCTGGGGAAAAACAACATTTAAAGGAAACCGTGCGGCAGTAAAAAATTCGCTTGATGCACTCACAAAACCGTGCAGAGAAAGAAAAATTCCGTTTACAATCTGCTTCGGAAACCATGACAGGCAGGTTGGCTTATCAAACGAGGAGCAATTTGAAATTTATAAGGAATTCGATTACTTCATAGGTGAAAGCGTCGAAGGTATCGACGGCTGTGCAAACCACGTAATTGAAATTAAAGACGGCGATGAAATCAAATTTTTGCTTTATCTTATCGACAGCCATTCAAGCCTTGAAATCGGGTACGACAATGTTCACGAAAACCAAATTGAATGGTACAAAAACACACGTGACAGTTATGAGGAAAAATACGGTCATCTTATTCCGTCAATTGTTATTCAGCACATCCCGCTTTGCGAGGTGTTTGAGCTTTTAACAGAGGTCAAAAAAAATACAAAGGGCGCAGTTAGGGGTTTTAGAACTCACGCTAACAGATTTTACATACTCAACAAAGACAAGGTAAACGCCGACGGTTTTATGAAAGAATCCCCTGCCGACCCGCAGGTAAACAGCGGCGAATTTGACGCTTTCAAGGAAAAAGGAGAAGTTGTGGGCGTATATTTCGGTCACGACCACAACAATTCTTTTAACGGCAAGGTTGACGGCATTGACCTCGGTTACACTCAGGGTGCAGGTTTTCACGTTTACGGCCCGGGCAAGGACAGAGGTGTGAGAGTGATTGAACTCAAAAAGGACGGCAGTTTCGGCACTTACGATTTAAGATTCAGAAATCTTGTAGGAAACAAGGTTAAAGAACCGCTTAAATATGCGTTTTTCCAAATTATGCCAACTAATACATTTGACGCAATAAACAGAGCAATCAAGTTTTTTATCGGACTTGGAATTGCTGCAATGTTAATAATTATATTGGTATTATTATTTGGATAATACATTTATTAAAATACAAACTCAGCTTTAAGAAAAAAAATACAATATTAAGCATAAAAAAGCAGGATACGAAAATTCATATCCTGCTTTATCTTTTCTAAAAATATAAAATTAGTCTGTTCCGACATCGTTTTCAGGCTCAACCGCAGTTGTAGTCTGCACCTCACCGTAAACCTGAAGCACAATTTCTTCTCCGACTGCAACGGTTTCTCCGGCTGCCGGAGCACTTGCATAACTTTCCTTTACGGTATCAGCCTCGTGTGAGCCGTCGTTATATATTTCTACCGTTGAAACTTTAAAGCCCTTATCCTCAAGAGTCTTTTTTGCGTCATCAAGAGATTGACCTGCTACATTAGGCACGCTTTCAGTCTGCACGCCCTTGCTGACCGTAAGTTGAATTTCAGTTTGCTCATCAACCTTTTTGCCCGATTCAACACTTTGTTCAAATACTATTCCTTCTTCGACGTCGGTTGAATACTTAGAAACAAATGTAAGCTTAAACTGCTTATTCCAAGCGCCGTTATTTTCAATATCGCTTTGGGTATAGCCTGCCGACACAAAATCAGGCACTTCATATTGCTTAACGGCAGCACTTTGCGATGTATTTTCTTCTTTGTTGCCGAAGCCGCCGTTTTTGGCAACGTACACACCCGCACCGACAGCCGCAATAATAAGAATCACCAAAATAACAATTGCTATTTTTGAAGCGTTTTTCTTTGGCTTATCGTCATAACCCGGATATCCTCTGTAATACTCTTCCTCTTCTATCGGGTCAACAACTTCTTCTTTTTTTGTATACTTAGGTTCTTTTTTAACTTCTTCCTCCTGAGCGGCAGCAGCCTGAACAGTAGGAGATGCATTTAGCTGTTCACGGAAGGTTTCAATATCCTGCGTTCTTTTTTCAGGATAAATTTGCAAACCTCCTCCGAGAGCACGAATAACGTAGGTAGGAATTTTTTCGGCAATGGTGTTAGGAATCATCAATTTATCGTTAGCTTCCCTACTCTTTGCACTTGGCGGATTTTGACCTACAAGCGCTCTGAATATGCAGGCTGAAAAAGCATAAATATCTGTTGCCGGACACATTTTGTGGTTATTGTCGTACTGCTCAATAGCCGTGTAGCCTTCGTTCACATTAAATTCAAGCTCGCTTGACATAGTGTTAGCCTCGCTTATGCAAAAGCCGTTAAGCCTAACCTTTCCGTCCCTGCAAAGCACAAGATTATCAGGGCAAATGCCGCCATGAATAATTCCGTTTGCGTGCAAAGCTTCAAGCGTTGTGAGTACAGGCATAAACATAATTCTTGCCTGGTCCCAAAGAATATTTCCGTCAGGATTGCGAAGCAAAAACTCACGAAGAGTAATAGTTTCCATATATTCGCTTACGGCATAAGCAGTTTCGTTAAGTTCAAAAACGTCATAGGTAGGAATCACTGCAGAGAGGCTTTTAAGCTCGCTGATAGTAGTCCAAAGCTTAATAAAAGACGCCTTAAATTTGTCATAAGACGATTTGAATTTTTCTCTGACATGAACCTCAACGTTTCCCTCAAGCCTTGTTGCAATACCCTTAGGCAAAAATTCTCGAACACAGACAACCTGTCCAAGGTCCATATCATATGCCATATAAGTAGCCGCATCACTCTCGTGCGACAAAAGCGCACCGATGGCATAACGATCGTTTAATACAGTTTTGGGTTGAAGATATATAAAACTTACCTGGGTATCGTTATCATACCCGCAATTAGCGCAAACGCTTCCCTCGGTAAGCTCTTCAAAGCAATTCATACATAAATTATCTAAATTTCTCAACAGAAAATCACTCCGTTATTTATTTGAAAATATTTTACCAAGCCAAATATACTTTGTCAAGGACTATGTCTATTTAGTTGTTGATTATGGATGTAAATTATTATATAATAAATAACAAACTAAATCAATCAAAGAAAGGAAATATTATGGCATCTTTTGCATATATAAAAGAATTATTTGAAAAAAAGGACAAAAACGGCAACGGATATCTCGACCTTCTTGTTATCGGAAGTGACAAAAAGGAATATCCTGCCAAGGTTTGGCAATTTGACAACAACGGTCAGTTTGAAAAAGACGACGTTGTGGAAATTGAATACACGCTTGACAATTACAGAGGTAAAAACCAACTTACAATCACATCTATTAAAAAAGCGCCAAGCGATATGATGAAGGAATTTGTTCCTGCAAGCGAACACGACGGCAAGGCAGTATTTGCAATGCTCCTTAACAAGGTCAACGCTTTTAAAGACGAGGAATTAAAAGCAATTGTTAAAGATATTATGCTTCAAAACAGAGAAGCGCTTGAGGTTTTCCCTGCGGCATACAGGCTTCACCACGCAATAGTCGGCGGCTTAATGCTTCACACGGCTTCTATTGTTGAAATGGCTGAAAAAACCTGCGAAGTTTACCCTAACATAAACAGAGAGCTTTTGCTTGCCGGCGCAATTTTGCACGACGTTGCAAAAACTTTTGAAATGAATACGGGCAAAACAGGACTTTGCACAGGCTACACGGTAGGCGGAGAGCTTATAGGTCATCTTGTAAAAGGTGCAATGATGGTAAACGATACTGCAAAAAAACTCGGAATTTCAAGCGAAACGGTAACACTTCTTGAGCATATGATTTTGTCGCACCACGGTATTCCGGAATACGGAGCAGCAGTTCGTCCTATGTTTTTAGAGGCAGAAATTCTTTCAACTCTTGACAGCCTTGACGCAACAATTTTTGAATTTAATTCAGCGGCAAGTAAGGTTGAGCCGGGCGAATTTTCAGACAGGCAATGGATGCTTGACAACAGAAAGGTATTTAACCACGGTCTTGCGCCAAGCGACTACAAGGTTAATTTAGGAGAATAGAAATGGCAATTGAAAACGAAGTATGGAGTGAAATAAAAATCACAGTCGGCACAAAGGATATTGAGGTTGCGGGCAACATTGCCAATATGGTTGTGCCTTACGGGATATATATTGAGGACTATTCCGACCTTGAAAACGAGGTTATGGAAATAGCACACATCGACCTTATTGAGGAAAGTCTGCTTGAAGCGGACAGAAGCAAGGGCATTATCCACGTTTACGTAAACCCTCACGAAAATCCGATTGAAGCGGTTTCATTTATTGAAGAAAGGCTTAAAGAGCAGAATATTGAATATTCAATCCAAATTGACGATTGCGCAACAGAGGATTGGGTAAACAATTGGAAGCAATATTTTCACCCTATGCCTATCGGAGAGAAGCTTCTTATCCGCCCGACTTGGGAGGACGAATATGATGCAGGAGGAAGAAAGGTGCTTCACATCGAGCCGGGTCTTGCATTTGGAACGGGAAGCCACCCGACAACAAAATTATGCCTTGAAACGCTTGAAAAATACATTGACGAAAATTCAACAGTTCTTGATATCGGCTGCGGCAGCGGTATTCTTTCTATCGCTTCCCTGCTCCTCGGAGCAAAAAATGCCTTTGGCGTTGATATCGACTCGCTTGCGGTTAAAACAGCGCAGGCAAACGCACTTGAAAACGGCTTTGACGAAAGCAAATTCAAGGCAGTTCAGGGCAATTTGTCAGACAAGGTAAGCGGAAAATACAATGTAGTTGTTGCAAACATTGTTGCCGATATCATTATGGAATTTAACAAAGAGGTCGGCAAATATCTTGAAAACGACGGCGTATATATCACGGGCGGAATAATCGAAAGCAGAGAAGATGAGGTTCTTTTAAGCTTTGCTCAAAACGGCTTTGAGGTTAAAGAACGCTTTGAGGAAAAGGGCTGGCTCGTATTCGTTGTTAAAAAGAGCAAATAATTTTGCAATAAAAGCTACCGTAGGGGTAAACGTTGGTATTCCTACGGTAAGACATATAAAAAAAGCACCCACAAGGGTGCTTTTTTTGTGTCAAAATCAAATTATTTACTATTCTTCAATTCGTCGAACACTTCCGTAATTTCCTTTTCAGGCTTTGGAGTGAGGAGTGACACGATAACGTTTACCAAAAGTCCGCAAATAAATGCAGGGAGAAGCTCATAAATATCAAATACACCGCCGAGCTTAGCAATAGCGTTTTTCCAAACAAATACCATTACGCCGCCTACAATCATACCTGCAAGTGCGCCGTAGCGGTTTGACCTCTTCCAGAAAAGGGAAAGGAGCATAACAGGACCGAACACAGCGCCGAAGCCTGCCCACGCAAACGAAACAATGCCGAATACAGACGAATTTGAGTCCCAAGCAATTACTACACCGATAACAGAAATCGCAATAAGAGTAACTCTTGCAACAATCATTTGAGCAGTTTCGCTGAGCTTGATTCTGAAAAGTCCGCCGATAATATTTTCACTTGCGGCAGAAGATGCAGCAAGAAGCTGACTGTCTGCAGTAGACATTGTACTTGCCAAAATACCTGCAAGGATAACACCTGCCAAAAGAGCCGGAACAACGCCAATCTTTGAAAGAAGGTTTGCAATTTGAACAATAATGGTTTCACTGTCCTTAAATTCAGGAAGTGCGCCTTCTTTAATCATAGCCATACCAACAACACCGATTAAGACGGCAACAGCCATTGAAATAACAACCCAAATTTCCGCAACACGTCTTGAAACTTTAACCTTGTCCGGATTTTCAATAGCCATAAATCTTAAAAGAATATGCGGCATACCAAAGTAACCGAGACCCCAAGCAAGAGTTGAAATAACTTTAATTGCGCCGTAGCTGCCTGCCGAATTTGTTGCGGCATTATAGCCCTCAAAGAAATCAAGATATCCGGGAAGATTTTTGGCATTCATTATAACCTGTTCCATTCCGCCTGCCTGATTAATTCCGAAAACAAGAACGATAATAAGAGCAACAGTCATAATAATTGACTGAATAAAGTCAGTCATTGAAGCTGCATTAAAACCGCCAAGAGAAGTATAGCCTACAATAACAATAGCCGAAACAATCATTGCAATATGATAATCGATGCCTAAAAGAGTGCCGAAAAGCTTGCCGCAAGCCGCAAAGCCCGAAGCGGTATAAGGCACAAAGAACACAATAATCATAAATGCCGCAACAGCCATAATAAGTCTGTTTTTGTCATTATATCTTTTTGAAAAATAATCGGGAATTGTGATAGCATTAATTCTTGCCGAATATTTACGAAGCTTTTTGGCAACGATAAGCCAATTGAGGTATGTACCTACCGCAAGGCCGATAACAGTCCAGCCGACTTCTGCGAGACCGCTTGCAAGAGCAAGACCGGGCAAGCCCATAAGAAGATAGCTTGACATATCCGATGCCTCAGCGCTCATTGCCGTAACAAGAGGACCGAGCTTACGTCCACCGAGATAAAAATCGCCGACATTTTTTGTTTTTTTCGAGTAAACTACGCCAATCATAACCATAGCAAAAAGATAAACCACTATGGAAATCATTATGCATATTTGTGCTTTTGTCATAAATATGCCTCCAAATAAAAAATAAGCCGTTACAAAATATAACGACTTATTTTAACATATTATTAATAAAATGTAAAGATATATTAGATTTGAATATTCAGGCGACCGATGGTCGCCCCTACACACACTTTTCTTGGTTTCAATTACTCAATGCAAAATCTGCCGCACCACCGTACGGAATTTACATATCGGGGTCCCCGAAAAGCGTGAGCTTTTTGGGGAAAGGAGAAAGGAATGAAGTGTTTATTATAAATTTCGCAGAAATTTATTCAAACACGGAATTTCTTTCGACGTGACGGCACGCACGCAGGCACCGAAACAATCCACCGGATTGTTTCTATTTGCCGGCGCAAATTGCCTTGTTCGAGCCTCTTAATGATACTATATAAAAAAAAGAGATACCATAAATGGTATCTCTCTTTTTTATGGAGCGGATGACGAGGCTCGAACTCGCTACCTCAACCTTGGCAAGGTTGCGCTCTACCGGGTGAGCTACATCCGCAAGTGCAAGTCAAATTATACACAAAGTATGTATCTTTGTCAAGACTTTTTTCGAAAAAAATATAACTATTTAGTTGTTTACAATATCATTATTTTTTGATATCATATAATATAAGAAAGAGGACAAATATATGGAATATAAAGCATTACCGTTTTCATCTGTTTGGGAAAACGGAATTTTCAATTTACCTACCAAACTTGTAGACGAATATTTAAAACTCGCAAGCGAATATCAGCTTAAAGCGCTTTTATACATTTTCAGAAATAACGGACAGGCAAGCACAAATGCTGTTGCAAAGGCGCTCGGTCAAACAGTAAATGATACTGACAATTTGCTTGAATTTTGGGTTGAAGAGGGCATACTGTCTGTTGACGGCAACATTGTCGCTCAAGAAATCGTACCGAAAAGCAATGAACAAAAAGAAAAAAACATTGTTGTTAAAGAAACAATTTCAGCCCCTACCCTATCACCAAAAGATATAGTTACAGTTTTGCGTGAAAGCCGTGAGCTTCAATCTCTTGTAAACGAGGCGCAAAAAGTGCTCGGCAGAACAATAAGCACGGCAGAACAGGCAATAATAATCAATATGGTCAACTACTACGGATTAAAGCCTGAAGTTGTTTTGATGATACTTGAATATTACAGAAATGAAAAGCAAAAAGGTATGTCGATAAGCTTTGCATACATCAACGCTATGGCAAAAAATTGGAGCGATGAGGGAATAAGCAGTATCGGAGAGGCTGAGGAAAAGCTCCAGGAAATTGAACGTGGCAACAGAGTTTGGAATGAAATTGTTGCAATTACAGGCATCAGGCACAGGAAGCCGACCGTTAAGCAGAGAGAAATGGTGCTTAGCTGGTTTAACGATTTTGACATAACTATGATTGCCATTGCCGCAGATATTATGAAAGAAAACATACCCGAACCTAAGCTCAGCTACATAAATTCAATACTCAAAAAGTGGAAAAAGTCAAATATCAAGACACCTGCCGACGTTGAAAAAGAGCAGGCTGAATTTGAAAAAGCAAAGGCTGAAAAAGAAAGCAGAAGCAAAAATTCAGACAAGCTTTCAAGCAAGCCGACGTTTGACATTGAACAAATCGAGCGTGACGCATTAAATAATTTTGAAATTTAAGGAGGTGCGAAATGTCTTATTCAATAGAAACTTATGACAAGGCACAGTCAATACTTGACAGGCGAAAGGAAAAAGCAACACTTGAGGCGCAGGACAGAGCGGACGAGCTTTGTGCAAAAATCCCCGAACTTAACACGATTAACAGAAAGCTTGCGCAAATCGGACTTAACATTTCAAAAACATTTTTTGCAAGTCAAAATCCGAAAGAGGATATTGACAGGTTGCGAACAGAAAGCCTTGCACTTCAAGAGGAAAAGAAAAATCTTTTAAAGAAAAACGGATACGGCGAAAATGCACTTGCAATAAAATATACCTGCCCTGCGTGCGAGGATACAGGCTTCATAGGCGGCAGAAGGTGCAAATGCTTTATTAATCTTTTAAAGGATATTGAGCGTGAAAAGATTGAAAAAATCGCACCGCTTGAGGAATGCACATTTGAAACATTCAATACAGAATATTATCCCGACAATGCCGAAAACGGTGAAATATCGCCGAGAAGAAGAGCAGAAAAAATCAAAGAAAATTGCATAAGATATGCAACCAATTTCAGTAAAAGCTCAAAAAGTTTATTTTTTATGGGCGGTACAGGGCTTGGCAAAACCCATCTTTCGCTTGCAATCGCAAACGTTGCCATCAACAAGGGATACAGCGTTATTTACGGCACGGCGCAAAATATTTTAGGAGATTTGCAAAACGAAAATTTCGGCAGACTTGATAATTTAAAATACAGGGAAAATGAAATTTTAGACGTTGATTTACTTATTCTTGACGATTTGGGAACAGAGTTTAAAAACGCATATACCGTTTCGTGCCTATATAACATTATCAACACACGTATCGGTGCTAAGCTTCCGACAATTATTTCAACAAATTATACAATCAAGGAACTTTTAGGCTTTTATGACCAACGAATAACTTCGAGAATAACCGGTGAATATTCACTTTTAACCTTAGAGGGTAACGACATAAGATACATAAAAAAATAAGAGGGTATCATTATGAAAGACTTATTAATTAAAATTAAGAACTTTTCAATAATTACAATCATTGCGTCGTTTGTTATCGGCTTAGTGCTTCTTATTTGGCCGAATGAGTCGATAACGGCAGTCAGCATTTTAACAGGTGTTACAACCATTTTGCTTGGTGTAACTGCTTGGATATCTTATTTTGCAAAAGAAAAAAGTATTATACTTGCAACAGCAGGAACGGTTTGCATTATCATCGGTGTAATTATCTGCGTTAAATATCAAAGCATTATTGCAATTTTACTGTTTCTGTTTGGTATATTCATTACAATAAGCGGTGCAGTTGATTTAATCACCTCTTTTTATTCAAAAGCAGGCGGACTCGGCACTTGGGGT
>OFSC01000442.1_pt1 | contig 34698 bp, 31 predicted proteins | sample 1543201 | NCBI WGS metagenome assembly OFSC01 (sample SAMN04209228, study PRJEB22552) | human gut metagenome | biome: gut; material: feces | host: Homo sapiens | place: USA: Oklahoma
AAGGATATCGGGCGACATATGGCCCGAATTATGAATTATGAGTTTGAATTATAGCAGACAAGGCAAACATAGGAGGCTATGGCGTCTCGCCGTAGCCACGCAGCCTACCATTGCAGAAAACTGGTACAAAGTTACGTATTACAGATGCGTCAGTATCCCTTCTGGTAGGGTGTTCAAAATCCGCAATTTTTTCTGCACGATTTTTGACCCAATAAACGTCATAACTCATTGATATTCTGCAACAATTATTTGCTTATCTGTGGTGTATTAAACTTACCTAAACCGGTATTGTCTTTACTTGATTCTATAAGTATCTTGCCATCGTGCCTTCTTGATTTTCCTACGGAGAATGTATATGTGGCAGTCAAGCGTACCATATGCTGAAGTGGTTTCCAATCCTTGTTCTCATTATACCTAAGAATAGGTAAATTCGAAACAGTATAGTTGTTGTGTCCTGAATAATTGTATTTTGCACCTACTGACCAATTACCTATTTTATATTGTATCGTTCCAGCATATTGAAGGCTGCCACGTGACAAAAGGTCGCCGTCGTATACTTTTGTTGGTGAATTAACACTGAAGATCAAAGACAAGTTTTCAAATGATGCTGTAATATTGCCACCTATACGCCAATAATCAAAGTTGATATTTTGCGATGGAGTTTCAAGTCGTGAGATATAGTATTCAACATAGGGTGATAATTCTAACCATTTAAATGGATACCAACTCCCATAAAGGTCAAATCTCCATTCGAAATCACCTCCTATATTTTGAGGTCTGAAATAAACATTATCGCCTTCTTTTAGTATTGTGGTAGCTATCTTATTGTTAGCATATGATGGCTGTACCATGAAGACTATCTGATTTTTATTATTTGGTGAGAAATATGCAAACGACAGTTTCCCCGATGTAATCCAATAATCTTTCAATTTTGGATTGCCAGCAGATATCAGCCAGGGGTCTAAATAGGTCTCACTCTCAGTGATTTCATTTAACGAAGGAGATATATTACGCATTGTCAACGTCAACTGCACAGTTGTTCCTTTCATTTTACCCTTTCCCCACCAATCTGAATAAAGTCTTATGTAAGGAAGAACAGAGTTTTGCGATATACCCGAGGATGTCTGCTTAAATATATTCAATCCAACAGCCGGAACAAACGATATTGTATTCCATGTCCAGGTACCACCCATATTAAGGAACTCATTGTGAGAATATGGTTTGTATTTGTTATTGAATGAAGTCTGATTAAGTTGCTTATATTCATATCTTGAACCAACACTCAATGAGCCACCCCAAAGCGGAGAGGCATAGACAGCGTTTGTAATAAATGAATACGAATCATTATCCACTCTTGAGTGTAAATTGTAGTCATAGTCATTGTTTCCTGTATTCTCCGAGAGCATAGATTGCTTCGAATCCGAATAACTATTTCCAAATGTATTGACCACATTTATGGCAAACAGACGGCCTTTCTTTAATAAATAGCGATAGTATAAATCTACAGCCACCGTATTGGAACGACTCTTCAAAAGGCTTGTACCTTCACCATTATATTGGGTGTCATCTGTCGAAATAAGCCCCACCCTTTTTTCTTCATCTTGTAAGGGCTCAATGATAGTATATACCTTAGCATTAAACAGATGATTACCCTGATATCTTTGGTACGATGCACTGATGTTATGATATTGACCTTTATAGCGACTTGTACCCCTATATTGAGAATGTAGTTGCGGACTATAAGTGTATTCAGCAAGATTATCAATATTGCCTATGTTTCTGTAATCAACTAGATAACCCAGTTTTACTTGGTTCAGAGAATCCGCATATGTCAAGTCAATCTGGTTTGTTCCAAATCCTGTGTTTACAGCATTAGAAGTGTTGAAATAACCGGTATAAGATCTATCGTGCCTCTTCTTCACAACAATGTTGACTACAGGCCCTGCAGTCAGACTCATGTATTGAGGAGGAGCAATAGAATAAAACTCTACGTTCTTTATGTCCTCACCCTTATATCCACGTAAGTCATATGCCGTTGATGGAACGCCATTTATAAGGATAAATACATTTTGTCTGTCCCAAGAAACCAATTTTGTTTCATTTATTGCTGTTTGGAACAATTCTAAGGAAGAAACTGCATCTAAAGCATTTGTACCAAACTTTTTATTGTCGTTTGATAAATATAGTACATCGTGATCACCCTTATGAATAATCCTTTCTGCTTTAACCACAACTTCACTTAGTATAAAAGATTTGATAGTATCTAATGATTCTTGAGCATTACCATTCAAAACAAGAAACAAGAGACTAATTATTGCTAGAACCTTTTTCATATTTCATAAATTTTTTATCCGAGTTGATGTTGCAAGTAGTCTAATAAACTAACCTTAAACAGAGCGTTAGTAAACGCCTTTATATGTATTGGACTATTTTCCCACCCATAGCCCGCTGCATGTTACTTACATTCAGCTCGGCGTAGGCGTTTCTCTTGTGGTCTTAGAAGAGCACGTCTCCTATAACGACAGTCAGAGTGCTTATAATCCGACAACAAATGTAATAAGGAAAATCCAAAATAAAGAAAGAATCGGCAAGAAAATTGCCATAAGGGTAGGGGAACTATATGGATGGAGGTTCGCACGTACCCACAGCTGCGCTGCTTCGCAGCTTGCAGTGGGTTTCATGATATAGGTCCCGCTCCGCGGAACCCGCAGTTCATACTCAATCTGCTGGTCGTACGTGGGTGCGTGGCTACGGCGGGACGCCATAGCCTCCTATGTTTGTCACAATTGCTTGTAACCCTTATCCTATAATTCTCTTAATTCGATAAAAATTCGTTGTTCTTTCTCCGCTGCGCTATGAAAGCGGCAAAGCCGAGCGTCGCCGTCTAAGGCAATATGCCCTTCGTTGTTAATTCGTCTCACCGACAAACTGCAATTTATAATCCTTTACCTTCTGCGTGGCACCATCGGTCCATGTCCGTTGTTCTTCATCACCAGATCCTCAACAAGATGCTTTGTCAAGTCGCCCAAGGGGAGTTCTACGGTCACTTTATTGGAAATCTTGAATGCTGGCGAAATGATGGGAACGGTCTCCATCTTGCGCTCGAACGGATTGTAGCGGCGCTCCACACCGAGATTCATGTAGAAACGGCGGCTGCCAACGGTCATATATCCGCCGTAACTTGTGGTAGGCACATACGGGAATGCTGCCATGCAGATAAACGGGTTGGAGTTGTAGTAAGTGCCGAAGACGGTCAGAGAAAGGTTCGGGCTGAAGCTGTAGGCTATCTGTCCAGACACACCGTATTGCGATGTGACGCGACCGTAATAGAGGTAGCGGTTGGCAGAGAGCATGCCCTGCACGGTCAGATCGCCAAGACTGTACTGCACGCCGCCACTCACCGACTGTACATCCATCAGTCCGATGTAGCTGCGATAGTTTCCTACGGCAGTAAAACTCAGATTCTTCGACACCTCCATCGACGTAGCCTCCGTATGGCTCGCATCATAACCGTAGGCAAGCGGCTGCTCTACAGCGAACGACATAGGCATAGGCGAAAGCATGACTGGCGTGGCAAGAACATCAGAAGACACCATCGCCTTCATCATCAGAATGTCCGAATAGGAAGGCGTTATGGGCTGTGTCAGCCCCGACACTTCCTGCGCCGCAGCCCCCATCGTCGTTGCCGACAAAAACATCAAAAAAGCCATCAGTTTCTTCATATCTCACTACGTTTTGTTGTCAGTCACAAAGATACAAAGAATTATTTGCTAAATCACAAAGAGTTTTGCTGATAATATGTTATTTTTGCAAATAAATGTAATACACCTAAAACCAACTATATATGAAAACCAGAGGACGCAATATCTGCGATACGCTTAAGGCTATCCGCAAGGAAATAGCGGATGCCAACGGAATTGAATATTCACCCGAGGAATGTCACTTCAAGGGCGAATGCAGGGGAACTTGCCCGAAATGCGAGCAGGAGGTGAAAGACCTGGAGTATGAGTTGAGACTCCGACAGATGGCTGGAACGGCTATCAAGGTGGCAGGCGTCGCTGCTGGAATAGTTGCCATGACTGCATGCTCGAACAGCAAGATACAAAGAACGGTTTTGGATAATGCCAAGCAATGGAGGACCGCCGTAATCAAGCCTACTGCAGATCCAGATAGCAGCAAGATATTCGGTGCTGCCGAGGAGATGCCTTCATTCCCGGGTGGCGAGAAAGCATTGATGCAATACATCAAGGACAACACCTATTATCCGGAAGAGATGTGTGAAGGAGCAGCTCAAGGCAGAGTGATGGTGGGCTTCGTTATCAATGAGGACGGAAGCATTAGTGATGTAAAGGTATTGAGAAGCCTTACGCCTGAACTTGACGAGGTGGCTGTTAAGATTGTGAATGGTATGCCGAAATGGAATCCCGGTAAACAAAACGGCAAAGCGGTGAAGACAAAATACACAGTACCCGTATCTTTCCGAACAGAATAAAATGACAACAGTTCCACTTATCTGCATCGACCGCCACCGCCTTACGATAGACGGTGAGGGGGTCACCACGCTCGTGGCGTTCCACGGGTGTCCTCTACATTGCAAGTACTGCCTCAATCCGCAATGCCTTGAAGCCGAAGACGTATGGAAGGAAACGGACGCGGAACTCCTGATGAAGGACGTGGAGATGGACAATCTCTACTTCCTCGCTACGGGAGGCGGCATCTGCTTCGGTGGAGGCGAACCGCTCTTGCGAAGCTCCTTCATCAAGGAGTTTTGCGGGCAATGCCCGGAAGGATGGCAGTTTACGATGGAGACAAGTCTGAACGTGCCTCGCCGCCACTTGGAGGAAGTGGCTCCCGTCATCCATTCCTTCATCATCGACATAAAGGACATGAACCCCGCCATCTATCAAGCCTACACGGGCAAGAGCAACCAGCAAGTCATAGACAACCTCGTATGGCTCTCCACCCACGCCAAGCATAAAGACAAAATCATCATCCGCCTGCCGCTCATTCCTCAATTCAATACGCCGGAAGACAGGGAGCGCAGCAAGCAAGCATTAAAGCAAATGGGATTTGAGCGGTTTGACGAATTCGAGTATATTTGCAGACATGAATACTAACAAATAAGAATATGGCTAACGACGTATCAACATATCTCCATGACGGCATGGAACTTCCCTTTGAGGATTGGAGCAACAAGCTGCATTCCTTCAACGATCTGACTTCCATTATCCAGACCACGCATGACGCGGCTTTCTCTTCTACGGTGAAAGCCATAAACCGCATGCAGACAATGCGCAACTGGCTCATCGGATATTACATCGTAGAGTTTGAACAGCACGGCAAGGACAGAGCGGAATATGGAACGCAACTGCTGAAGAAACTAGAGGAGAAGGTGAATAGGAAGGGAGTGACACGTAACACTTTTCAAAGTGCACGTAACTTCTATCGTATGTATCCTCAGATTATTGAAAACTTTCAAACAAACATTTGCCCGACAGTGTCATGCAAATTCCAGACTTCAGGAAAGACTATCATTTCAAAACTATCTTATTCTCATATAAATGAGTTAATGAAAGTGTCTGATCCTCTCGCCCGCTACTTCTACGAGCAAGAGTGCATCAAGTGCACATGGTCTGTCCGTGAGCTTCGTCGTCAGATTAGCACCAACCTATATGTTAGGGCTGGCATCAGCGCCAATCCTGAAAAGCTTCTCTCTCTGCCCTCCGTTCAAGGACACGATACAGCCGAATTGCAGATACGCCAACCGTTCACGTTTGAGTTTCTTGGACTCAAGGCTCAGGACGTGATTGACGAGCACGACTTGGAGGATGCGCTTATCAGTCACTTGCAAGAGTTCATTCTCGAACTCGGCAAGGGTTTCTGCTTCGAAGCCCGCCAAAAACGCATTATCATTGACGACGAGTATTATTATCCCGACCTCGTGTTTTATAACCGCATCCTGCATTGCGGCGTAATCATAGAACTGAAGAACGAGGAATTCTCTTACGAGAACTTCGGACAGCTCAACGCATACGTCTCGCATTACCGCGAGAACGAGATGCGCCCCGGCGACAACCCTCCAATCGGCATCCTCCTCTGCACACGCAAGGGAAAGAAAATGGTGGAGTACGCTCTCGCCGGTATGGACAACAATCTCTTCGTCTCCACCTACATGCTGCAGCTGCCAGACAAGAAGACGCTGGAGGAATTTCTGCTAAGACAATTAAGGGAGCAGGAAGGCTGAGGTCAGTCGTTCATCTCGCGGTCGAGCCGGTTGCGCCACAGATACTTGCGCGTTTCGTGTACGATGACGCCGTTCAGACCTATCAAGGACAGAAGATTAGGGATGGCCATGAGCGCATTCATGCAGTCGGCAATGTTCCACACAATAGTGAGATTGGCGACGCTGCCGACGAAAACGGCAAAGATGTAGAGCATGCGGTAAGCGTGAGTCCAGTGCTTACCCTTGAGATATTCCATAGCACGTTCGCCATAATAGCCCCAACCGAGAATGGTGCTGAAAGCGAATGTTAGCAATCCGAAGCTCAATATGAACGGACCGATGACGGGAATCTTCGAGAAAGCCATCTTCGTAAGCTCCGCGCCATTGCTATAGTCGATGTCAGGATAGGCAATGATGCTGCTTACGATAACGAGTCCGGTGAGCGCACATATCACCACCGTGTCCCAGAAAGTGCCTGTGGAAGAAACCAAAGCCTGGCGTACCGGATTCTTGGTACGGGCAGCGGCAGCGACGATAGGAGCCGAACCAAGTCCTGACTCGTTGCTGAACAGACCGCGGGCAATGCCGTAACGGGCAGCCATGATGACTGAGGCACCTGCAAAACCGCCACCTGCGGCTTGCGGCGAGAATGCCGAACAAACTATCAGCCTGAGCGCAGGCATCACATAACCGGCATTCACACACAATATAAATATACATCCCAGCACATAAAGCAATGCCATAAGCGGCACCAGCATGCTGCAAACCTTCGAGACGCTTCGTACGCCACCGATGATAACAGCCGCCGAAAGAAGCATCAGAACGCCGCCACTCACCTCAGTACTGATGCCGTACGAGGCGTGCATTATCGTGGAAATGGCATTGGCCTGCACCGTACAGCCGATGCCGAAAGCAGCAATGGCTGTAAACACGGCAAACAACATTCCCATCTTACGCCATCCCAAGCCACGTTCCAGAGTATACATCGGACCACCAAGCATGCGTCCACTTTCAGACTTCACACGGTATTTTATAGCAAGCAACGCCTCGGAATACTTCGTCGAAATGCCGAACACGCCTGTTAGCCAGCACCAGAACACCGCTCCCGGACCGCCTAACGCCACCGCTGTGGCAACGCCAATGATGTTTCCGGTGCCGATGGTGGCGGCAAGAGCTGTGGCAAGCGCCCCGAACTGCGACACGTCACCCTTCTGCGACTTGTCGCGCTGTACGGAAATACGGATGGCTGTGAACAGCTTACGTTGCGGGAAACGCAAGCGGACGGTAAGAAAAACGTGCGTACCAAGTAGCAGTACAATCATGGGCCAGCCCCAAAGAAACGAGCTTAGCGTGGCGAAAAAATCGTTGACGTTATCCATATCTAATGTGTATTCATTGTTATCCCGACGGCTTTCAATATGCTTCGGTTTGCCATAAAGCCATTGCAAAATGCTTTATAAAACGATGCAAAGGTAATAAAATATTTTTTAATGATAGTTCACACGTCACAATATTTGCATTGGCAGACACAAACACATTCCATACCCCAAAACTCAAACAGTTTGGTTTACGCATTGTTTACGCAGAATTTAGGGAGTGAGCAGAACTTCCAACAATTCATTGGCAAGTTTGTTGTCTACCACTTTTATCACATTGTCCTCTTCTGTTGCATAGCCAAGAGTATTTACTGCGCCATACCATACGATGTCTTTGTCTATGATTTGTCAAATGGTTGGGTAAAGACTTTGCTTTCGATATTTATTCCATCTATTATTTATACTATAGCGTCTGTTGTTTATCTTATTTGCCATCTTTAAGCTACAATAAATTAGTTTGTAATTTATATCTTATTAACTATTATTCATGCAGTCATTTTCCGTAATGGATTATCTTAATATAGAAAGCGCAAATTCATTTGTACTAAACATGGATATAGAAGAACTGATAGGACGAATAAAAGAAGGAGACAATGTAGCTCTGGAAACATTATATGAAACATACGCTCCGATGATGAGAAATGTATGTGTCAACATAACCAATGAGGACGAGGACATAGTGAATGACCTCGTCCAAATGGCGTTTATTCGTGCTTATTATTCTCTCTTCCAACTCCGAGATACTTCAAAGTTTGGAGAATGGGTGGCTACAATTACTAAGAATGTTGCTTTGAAACATCTGGCACAGAAACGAAAGATGCCATTTGTTCCCTTTTCAAGTACGATGGAAGAAGAATTGGAGACAGGTTGTATTTTATCCTCCGATTCGCTATTGGCAGAAAAGGAAATACATGAGTTGATAGACCAATTGCCTAAAGGATATGGGCGAGTGTTTAGAATGTCTGTTATAGAAGGTTATTCGCATCAAGAAATAGCCGAAAAATTGGGCATTGAGCCGCATAGTTCTTCTTCTCAATTGTCAAGGGCAAAGGCTTTGTTGCGTAAGATGATTAACAGAAGGGGGATGGGGATTGTTATATTTGTATTGGTATGCACTCCTCTTGGCATATATTTGCTCAAAGACAGAGGTAAGGAGGAAATACAAAAAATCAATATAGCCAGTGAAAAGAAAAATATAATTAGACAAGTAGAAAACAAAGCCCCTAATAATGCAGCAAATGTGGCTTCTGCAAATTCAGTTGCAGTAATACGCTGTAATCAATACGGTGTATCATCCATTATTCCTGAGGAAATTCCATCAAATGATAGCATATATACTCCAACGGATTCCATACAACATAAGTTGGTGGCTGTAGAAAATAATGATAGCATTCTGCCAAATACATGCAAACAGCCTTGCATAGAGACAGAGCATTACCTTGCAGACAATGAGCAAACGAGCAAAAAGCATCAATGGCAGTTGCTTGCAGCGGGTTCTCTTGGCTCAGCTTTGGCTCAAAATGCTTACAAGCTGTTTGTGGGTAATAATAGTAGTGATATTGATGGACCTCAACCTTCAGACCCTGGAACATTTTCAACTTGGGAGGGGTATTATCATTATCTGCAACAGAATGCGCATGATGATATGTCGAAGAAAGATAAAGCTCTGATGGATATTGCCCAAAATAATAAGGGGAAAATCGAGGAACATGAACACCACGACAAGCCAGTTACCTTTGGTCTCTTGGTAACAAAATCATTGGGGAATAATTGGAACTTGGAAACAGGCTTGCAGTATTCTCTGTTAAAGTCCGACTTCACGTTAGGCGAAGGTGCATACTACATCAATCGAAACCAAAAGGTGCATTATTTGGGAATACCTTTGCAAGTGTCGTATAAATGGCTTGATGTCAAGAACTGGTCAGTTTATTCTTCGCTTGGCGGTGCTTTGCATATACCTATATACGGTAAAACCAGCGAAAGGTATATTGTTGGAAATACTACGCCATATATGAATAATTGGCATTTCACACCTTCACTGCAATGGAGCATTGGCACAAGCATTGGAGTGCAATATAAGTTCGCTCCTAAGTGGGGTGTCTATATTGAACCTTCATTCAACTGGTATGTGCCAAACGGCAGCTCTATCCATACAATTTGGACCGAGCATCCGTTCACTTTCACAATACCTTTCGGCGTTAGGTTTACATGGTAATACTCTCGTCATGCAGTCTTTTGAACTTTTGTCGCCTCTTATTGATAGAAGCACAAAAGTTTCTGAAAACGATATGCGAGTGCTATCTTCATTGGAACACCTAACTCACACCTACTCTTTGATAGAGAATATACGAACATTTATATAAAATGGAAGAATTATGAAAACAACATTATTCGAATGTGTCTTATCAGCACTCATGTTGGCCTCTTGCTCGTCTGAACAAAACGTAACAGAGCCAGTGAGACTGAGCGACATCGTTAATATTGGGTGTACAAGGTCTTTCTCTGCAAAAGAGAGTCGACCTGAGTATTACAGAAGTGAAATGGAAAAGAAGCCCCAAGTGTCTATTTCCGTTGATAAGAATGGGGTGGCGACCTTCAAGTTCACAGACCTTGAAGCTAATTGCATTGTGAATGAATTCCGTCCGTCTGTAAAAGCTAATGACGGAGAAATCGCCATAGTGTTGATACCGTATACTCCGGACCCGACAATGGAAGCCGATTGTTATTGCAGATACGATGTAAGCTTCAAGCTCAGCAATGTGGCATCAGGCAAATACTGCATGAAAATTTATGAGTCGGATTATTATGGCAAATACGACACTACACATCCATCTTATGAAGGCTTAGTGTTATTTGCGCCAAACAAGACTTTTGAATTTGACCTTTAACGATTAAAGTCCCATCCGCATATATACTATATGTCGATGGGACTTGTTGTTTTGATTATATGGTTGCTGAATATCACAGAGCATCATTGCGTAAACACACCTAACTCAAACAGTTTGTTTACGCATTGTTTACGCAGAAACCAAAAACAGCGGCCTACGCCGAAGCGTAAGTCGCTGTAATAGAAGCGTGGACCAGCCTGGGCTTGAACCAGGGACCTCCAGATTATGAGTCTGTTGCTCTAACCAACTGAGCTACAAGTCCGACTTATACCTTGTGTGGAATAAGTTTGCGGATGCAAAGATACTACTTTTTAGGGGAAACGCCAAATAAATTCCACTAAAATTTGCGTTTACAAATGTTTTCATTACTTTTGCACACGTCGTCCATCGGTTTACTTACCATAGTGTCAACACTTAACATTACGCACACCTTATATATGATAAATCTTTCGAGGATAACCGTGTCGGCGGGGAATTTGAAGCGAACCGTCCTGACTTTCCTCCTCCTGCTTACCGTCACTTTCGTCATGGCGTCGGGCAGGAGTTACAGATTTCGTGTCATGTCGCGTGTGTTCCGCTATGCTTCCACTGTGGATACATCACGTCTGCGCTCCGTCGACACACGTGCTTACCTCAAGTATGACATCCGCATCAACCGCCGTAACGCCATTCTGCTTGCCATCCCTACCATGTTTGCCGTTGCAAACGGGGGCGACCGCGAGTATATAGGCGAGACTTACGACCGCATCACCATCGGCAAGAACGGCGAGATTAAGGCGAAGAGACTGCTCGACCGCTCCACTGTTCCGCACCAGATGAACACCATGCCCACGCTCTTCAAGTATCTTACGCCTCGTCCTTACGAGGAGATGCTCATCGAAGGCAGGGTGCTTTCGCCGTTCCACTTCCGCAACCGCCGCTTCTATCGCTATCAGGTGACGCCGTTCTCCGTGAACGAGGCGCTTGTCAGCTTCCGTCCGCGTACCAACAATACGCAGATGGTGAGGGGCTGGGCGCGTGTAGACGTTCACACGGGACGCATCCTTGAGGGTGCCTTTGACGGCGAATACGACATGATAAGGTTCCACATCGCCGTCACGATGGGCACGAAGGGTGCGTGGTCTGTGCTGCCATCGGAGTGCAGCCTCAACTCGCGCTTCCTCTTTCTCGGCAACGACATCACGTCTGAATATACGCTTGCCATCGGACTTCCGAAGGTTATCGGCGACACCATCGTCAACCGTCGCGACACGGCACTCATCAATCGCGTACGCCCCATCCCTCTCACCAGCCATGAGGAATATCTCTATCACAAGTATTATGCTGCCCGAAACAAGGGCAATGACACGCTGCGCAGCGACGGTAAGGAACAGAAGAAGACTTTCTCACACCGCTTCTGGGGGGCTGTGGGACGCGGTCTGGTGGACAAGATGAAGCAGGATTTCGGATCTAAAGGGCAGGGATCGGTGCGTGTGGCGCCTATCCTCAATCCGCTCTACTTCAGCTACAGCTCGCGCCGAGGCTTCACATACAAGTTCGACATACGTGGATCTTACTATTTTAACGACCATCAGGCGCTGCAGTTGCGCTTCAAGGCTGGCTATGCGTTCAAGGAGAAGCAGTTCTTCTTCAACCTTCCCTTCACCTTCTATCTCGACCGCAAGCACGACGCTTACATCCGAACCGAATGGGACAGCGGACGGCGCATGACCAGTTCGGAGGTGGTGGACGCCATAAAGAAGGAGCGTGCCGACTCCATCGACTGGGACGCTCTCAACCTTACTTACTTCCGAAGCCATTATCTGAAGGTCTTCGCCCACTACGACCCCACTCCACAATGGGGACTTGAGACGGGCATCATCACCCGAAAGCGCCGCGCCATCTTCACGGACGGCTTCTCTCAGGCGGACAAGCCATCACACTATACGTCCGTGGCGCCGCTTCTGGAGCTGACCTATCGTCCTGTTGGATATAACGGACCGATATTTACGCTCGACTATGAGCGGAGCTTTCGCGGTCTGATGGGATCGAACACCGCCTACGAGCGTATGGAGATTGACGGACAATACATTCATCGTCTGTCCGCTCTCAGCTCCCTGCAGATGCGTGCCGGAGCCGGATTCTACACCCATAAGGGTCCAGACAGCTACTTCCTTGACTATACCAACTTCCGCGAGAACAACGTGCCGGGAGGATGGAATGACGACTGGGCGTGCTCCTTCGAGCTTCTCAACTCCAACTGGTATAACGCCTCGGAGTATTACGTTCGTGCCAATATCGCCTACGAATCGCCGTTGATGTTGCTGTCACGCCTGCCTCTCTGCGGCCGACTCATTGAGAAGGAGCGCATCTACTTCAACGCCCTTGCCGTGCGCAACCTCAATCCTTACATCGAGTGGGGCTACGGATTCCGCACCCGTGCCATATCGGTGGGCGCGTTCGTGTCTCAGCATAAGTGGGATTTCAAGGAGGCTACGATACGCATAGGCATCGAGCTGTTCCGCCATTGGTAAGCTCCGCCAGTCCTTAAAAAGTCTTTATTCCTTTGCGGTTCATACGAAAAGCATTACTTTTGCATACAAGTATGAACAACACTATCTCCACAAACATACCCCCTACATCTGACGATCATGGCTATTGTGCCACTATCGGCTTCTTCGACGGCGTACATCGCGGCCATCAGTTTCTTATCAGCAAGCTTACTGAGATGGCGCATGCAAGCGGAAGGAAGTCGATGGTCATCACCTTTGACCGCCATCCACGGCAAGTGGTCCAGACCGACTACGTGCCGCGCCTCATCACATCCCTCGACGAGAAGCTCCGTCTGCTTGCCGCTACGGACGCTGACCGTGTGGAGACGCTCCACTTCGACGCTGCCATGGCTGCCCTTCCGGCACGCCTTTTCATGCAGAACGTGCTGCACGACCGTCTTGGTGTGAGCCTGCTCATGACGGGATATGACAACCGTTTCGGCCATAACCGTTCGGAAGGTTTCGAGGAATACGTCCGGTTCGGACGCGAGATGGGCATGGAGGTGGTGCAGGCACCGCCGTTGGACGTCAGCGGAATGCGCGTCTCGTCGTCGCTCGTGAGACGTCTTATTGCCGAGCAGGGCGACGTTGCCAACGCCAATCTCTGCCTTGGCCATCCCTTCGCCATCGAAGGACGCGTGGTGGAGGGCTTCCAGGAGGGCAGGAAGATAGGCTTCCCGACTGCCAATATCCAACCAGCCGAACCGTGCCAGCTCGTCCCCCGCATGGGTCTTTACGCTGCCCGCGTCAGCATCGAAGGCGGCCAGTGGCACAAGGCACTGCTCAATGTGGGCAACAATCCAACCTTCTGCCGCGACCACGTAAGCCTCGAAGCACACATCCTCGACTTCGATGCCGACATTTACGGCAAGAAGATACGCGTGGAGACCGACCGTTGGATGCGCGAAGAAAGACGCTTCGACAGCGTGGACGACCTCCGCAGACAACTCGAAAAAGACCGTGAAGCCATCATCAACATGTAAGAACGTATACGGATAACTCTATAAAAGAAAGAATATGGAAATAAAAAATCAGAATAATATGAAGCAGAAACTATTATCGTCAGCCCTGTATCTTGTGGTGTTCGTCCTCATCCAGGCCGTCATCGGTGGCATTGTCGGATTTGCATGTCAGACAGCCAAGATAGGCGGAACTGCCCTTGTATATATATCGCTCATTGCCAGCGCCGTCACCATAGCGCTGTTCGCATGGCGCAAGTGGTCGCCGTTCTCATGCGAATACGTACAGCGCCGCCAGTGGTTCACGCTGTTCTGGGTGGTCTGCATAGCCATAGGCTGCCTCGCTCCTACGTCCTTAGCCACAGAGCTGCTCCATATTGACCTGCCCGAGAATTACAACGAGCTGTTCAAGAGCATGATGGGCCACGACCTTGGCTTCCTTGCCATAGGCATCCTCGCCCCCTTGGCGGAGGAGATGGTGTTTCGCGGAGCCATCCTGCGCACCCTTCTTTCAGCCTTCGGCAAGCAGCGTCGCTGGCTGGCTATAGGCATAACAGCCTTGCTCTTCGCCGTCATTCACGGCAATCTGGCGCAGGGCTTCGGCGCATTCTTCCTCGGACTGCTCATCGGATGGATGTATTACCGCACAGGCAGCATCGTGCCGGGCGTGGTGTTTCATTGGGTAAACAATTCCATTGCGGTTATCCTTTACCGTATAGCGCCACAATTCGCCGACATGACGCTTACAGAATATTTCCAGCATGACACCCTCCGTATCGGACTTTGCATGCTCTTCTCGCTGATGATATTCGGTGCTTCGCTCTATCAGTTGCGCATCCGACTCAACTGACACTCACTAAAACCGCAAACCTATGAATAATGATATAAAATATCGCAACATAAACGTCGCCAACGCTGTGCGTCTGTATGAAGGCAGCCACGTCGGCGACGACATTCTCCTCTTTGACGACATCACAAGCGTGCTTATCGGCAAAGACCCGCGCCGCATGCAGAGCCTCTTCCTCGCCATGTGCGTGAAGGGCCATGCCAGCTATTTCGTCGATTCGGTGGCGCATACCGTAGGTCCCGGCGACATCATCATCGTCAGCAAGGGTCGCGTTACGTATGACTATACCCTCTCGCCCGACTGCCAAGCCATCGGCATACTCATCGATTACGACTTCTTCAAGGACACCATAAAGAGCGTGCACGAACTGTCTGCGCTCTTCCTCTTTGCCCGCAACCATCCCGTCTTCCATCTTCCCGAGGACAAGGCGAAGGAGATAACCGACATTTTCTTCCGCATGAAGCGCAAGATAGACGCTGCGGACAATCATTTTCTGCGTGAGATGGTGCAGTCGATGTTCCTGACATTGGTGTACGAGATGTGCGACGAAATATATAAGGTGCAGACCCATTCGCCCACACACAACACACGTGCAGAGGAGATATTCACGACATTCCTCACGCTTGTGGAGAGCCACTTCCGTGAGGAACGTCGTGTGGGATGGTATTCGGAGCAGCTCTGCATCTCGCCGAAATACCTTTCAGAGACCGTCAAGGCGGTGTCGAAGCGCACGCCTAACGAATGGATCGACTCGTACGTCATCATGGAGCTATGCATGCTTCTGCGCTCTTCGCAGAGAAGCATAAAGGAGATAGCGCAGTCGCTCAACTTCTCCAATCAGTCGTTCCTCGGCAAGTACTTCAAGGAACACATGGGCGTGTCGCCGTCCGACTATCGCAACGGCGCATCACCTCGCCCCAGAAGCAAGGAACGCCTCGGCGACGGCGCATAGTTCGTCATACCATTCCTGGCCGAATCGTCTCACGAGCGGTCCTTCCAGGAATTTATATACCGGCAGTTTCAGCTCGTTGCCCTTACGCACGGCGTCATGACAGACGTCCCATTGATTGTAGTTAAGGGCAACGATGCCGTCACGAAACTTCTTCTCACGTATGGGATAGAGGGCGCATGAGATGGGCTTGCAGAAGCCCGTCTTGCCTGCGCGGTAAGCTCTTTCCAGAGCGCAAAGGCAGCAGCCGTTCTCATAGCAGGTGAACACGCAGTCCTTGCCGCCCACGATGCTCGTCACGAGGTCGCCGTCGCGGTCTGTGTAAGCCACGCCCTGCTTGTCCACCACGGCTTGCGCCGATGCAGACATATCGTCCCAAACGGTGTCGAGCACCGCCTCTATGCCGCCTATCTCGTCCAGTGTGACGGGTGCTCCTGCGTCGCCCTCCACGCAGCAGATGCCCTTACATTTGTCAAGGTCGCAGCAGAAATTCTCGGTTATTATGTCCGAGGAAACCAGTATATTGGAGATTTCTAATATCATAATGTCATTCTTGTTTTTTTTACTTCTTCTTACTACCATTCTATCGGCGCTTCTCCCCATTGCTGCAGGTATGCGTTGCATTGCGAGAAGTGGTGATTACCGAACCATCCTCCGCGGTTGGCGGAGAGCGGAGAGGGATGAACCGACTGTAGGATGAGGTGCTTCTTCGCGTCGATAAGCGACGCCTTGGAGCGTGCGTAGCCTCCCCATAGTATGAACACTAAGTGCTCACGTCCTTCGGAGAGGGCGTGTATGGTGGCGTCGGTGAAAGCCTCCCAGCCGTGTCGCTGATGGCTTGCCGCCTGATGCGCCCGCACGGTCAGCGTGGCGTTGAGCAGCAGCACACCCTGCTTGGCCCATCGCGTAAGGTCGCCTGAGGCGGGAATGGGCTTGCCGAGATCAGCCTGTATCTCCTTGAAGATGTTCTGCAGCGACGGCGGCAGCGCCACTCCGTCTGCCACGGAGAAGCTCAGTCCGTGAGCCTGTCCCGGCTCATGATAAGGGTCCTGCCCTATTATCACCACCTTCACCTTATCGAACGGACAAAGGTTATAGGCATTGAATATGAGGCTTCCCGGAGGATAGCAGGTCTGTGTGGCGTATTCGTGGCGCACGAAGGAGGTGAGTTGCTCGAAGTAAGGCTTGCCGAACTCCGCTCCGATGTGCTCCTTCCATGAAGGGTCTATCTTTACGTTCATGTGTATATATGTATATATGTTATTTATTACGGCGTCTGTAGGCAGAAGGTGTCAGTCCCGTAGCCGAGACGAAGTAGCGGCGGAAGCTGCTCAGCGAGTTAAATCCTGACTGCATCGTTATTTCTTCGAGCGTCAGTTCAGTATTGGTGAGAAGCTGCTTCGCCTTGTCCACTCGCCATCCGTTCACATACTCATAGAAGGAGGTGTCGAGCTGTTGGTTCAGATAGTTGGATATGTATGTGCGGTTGGTGTGGAGCGCCTGTGCGAGGTCGTTGATGTTGAGTGTGGGATTGAGGAATATCTCGTCCTCCACGAACACCTTCTCCAGATGCTGCGCAAAGTGGTAGTCCGGACCTGCATTGTCCACCGCCTTAGATGTCATCGGTGGCGTGTCTGTAGCCTTATCCTTTACCTCCTCCTTATCCGACGAGTTGAGTATTTCGAGCATGTCCTCCTGACGGTAGATGAAGTAGCAGAGCGATGCAAAGATGCTGGAACAAATGGTGTTATACGCTGCAGCACCGAGTGGCGACTGAGTCTTTGTGGCTACGAACCACGTCGCAGCAAGCGCCAGAAAGAGCGCCAGAATGTACCACATCCAGCGGAGCGAGAGCCGATCGTCTGAAGAGAACAACTGGATGATGATGCTGTTGAATCGCTTCACGGCATAGGCTCCGTAGAGGATGATGAATATGGAGTGTGCAAGCGCCACCCACAGAATGGCTTCATACACGTTTCGGTCAGGCTGTACGATGTATGAGGAGATGGCAAGGACGTATGGCGCCACATTGCAGGCTGCTGCCACGAAGCGCATGTTGTAAGGATGGGTGAGACGATAAAGCAGAAACAGCGCCAACGGCACGGCTGTGGTCTGCAGCATGTCGGTGACGGGTCGCTCCTGGCTGCCGAGGATATTGTCAATGAAGAAGACGTAAAACTCGAATACGCTTATCAGAAGCAGATAAAACATGAAGTAGAAGGCTGAGCGCTGCAGCTTGTGCTTTCTGCCTTTTATGTACATTACGATGGTGCCAGACACCTGCAGCATGAAGAACAGTCCGCAAGAGAAGTCTCTGAGGCGCATCATTGTTTCGTGAGACATATATATATTATCGGATATAAGTTTGTAGTGTGAGTATGAATGTGGTGCTGTATGACGTCACGGGGCGTTCGGCGAGCGAGAGGTCGCCGTCCTGCGCCATCATCATCTGGCGCAACAGCGGCAGCCCTATGCCCGACCCGCTCTTCTTCGTCGTGAAGAACGGCACGAACACCTTGCGTGCCACCTCCGGCTTCATCGGACAGCCGTCGTTGCTGACGAGTATGTCGGTATGGTCATCCTGCTGTCTGAGGCTGATGTCCATGCGGTGCGCTCCTGCCTCCACAGCGTTTTTCGTCAGATTTGCCATCACCTGCCGCAGCATGTTCTCGTCTGCACGAATAGTGACGTCGTCCTCTATGTCGCAGCTGAACCTTAGATTGGCGTACATGGCGCTCATACCGCCGAAGAACGGCTTAAGGCTTACGTCGGTAATGACAGCCTTCTGGAGTTGCGTTATCTTGCGATAGCTGTCCACGAAGACGTTCAGCGAAGCGCAGGTGTCATGTATGGCTCTGATGCCCTCCTCCAGCGGCGTGCCCTTGACGGCAGGGCTGCTCATATAAGCCTGGCTTATGCATGAGATGGGCGTAGTGGCGTTCATTATCTCGTGCGTCAGAATGCGCGTGAGCTTCTGCCACGACTCCACCTCGTTCTTCGCCAGCAGCCGGCTCACCTCCAAGCCCGTGTCGTTAAGCGCCGACTGCAGGTCGCGCTCACCGGCGAGCAGTCCGTCCGTGGGAAGGCGGAAGGAGAAGTCATGGTTGCGCAGCGCCTCACGCATCAGTTGGGCACGTAGCGAGAGCAGCCGTTGATGGCGCCATTGCCAAAGAATCATGATGACGATGACGGCTGCGAGAGCTGCTATGATATAATATGGGGTCATTTATCTCTGGTTTTTATTTCTTCAGCTTCTTATAGAGCGTCTGCCTTGTTATTCCGAGCATTTCGGCAGTCCGGCTCATATTGCCGTGGCATTGATCCACAGCTCTCTGCACATGTTCCTGCTCCATCTGTTCGAGCGGAATGACCTCCCGGCTCTTGTCGATGGCTTCGTGCAGCGCGGCAATGAGGCGGTCGTTGTCCCACGGCTTCGTGACGAAGTCGGCAGCCCCATACTTCAGTCCCTTCACCGCCAGTTGCACATCGGCGTAAGCCGTAATCAGGATGACGGGCGTATTGGGATGGAGCTTCTTGATGGTCCGCAGCCAGAACAGTCCGTCCTGCCCGGTGTTGACGCCAAGCGAGAAGTTCATGTCCAGCAACACGGCATCCACCGCCTCCTCTTTGGCAAGAGTGGCGACAAGCGTGTCTGGCGATGTCAGCGTGACAATGCGCTCAAACTCGGCAGCAAGGCAAATCTTAAGGGCCGTAAGGATGGCAGCATTGTCGTCCACGACTACGAGAGTGTTGTAAGTATGGGTCATATCTACAAATTTAACTAAATTTAGCCGCCCCTACAAATGATTTATTCGTTTTTTTGTTTGAGGAAGATTAAAAATTGCAGTTTAGAGGTAAGACGAATTAACAAAGCGAAGTACATATTGCCTTAGACGGCGAAACAACGAATTTTTATCGAAGCGAATTATTGGATGAAAGCCACAAGCTGCCGTGACAAACCTAGGAGGCTATGGCGTCCCGCCGTAGCCACGCACCCACGAACGACCAGCTGATTGAGTATGAGCTGCGGGTTCCGCGGAGCGGGACCTTCCATCAGAAACCCACTGCAAGCTGCGAAGCAGCGCAGCTGTGGGGTACGTGCGATACTTCCACCCCATATAGTTCCCCGAAGGGGGACTGACCTATGAGTATAGTCGGTCCCGCTTTGCGGAACCAAGAGAAGGTGAGGGGTTGCTTATCCCACAGCTGCGCTCCTTCGAAGCTTGCAGTGGGTTTCTGATGGATACGTGTCCCTTCAGGACACGGCGCTGTTAGGTGTTCTGCTATGGTAGGGTGCGTGGCTACGGCGAGACGCCATAGCCTCCTATGTTTGCCTCGTCTGCTGCGTAAATTCCTGTTTGCCACCAAGAAAAAAATGGCGTGTATGATAATTGAGATTCCTAACTATTCGTTACTTTTGCATTCTACAAAACACAAACCTAAATAATATGTTCGGAATTCTCAAGCTAAATAATGTATACGGGATGTTGCTGCGGGCGCTGATGCTTGCGGTGGTGATGTCGTTTATGGCGGTCGGCGCGGCAGAGGCGCATGAAAAGAAGCCGCGCAAGAAGCTGAAGCAGTTGCTTTGCATGGCGGACAGCCTGAGAAAGGAACTCAGGAAGTCGGCGGACCGCGGACAGATGCTGCAATGGGGCGACTCCATCTTCATGGCTGAACTGGACAAGAGCCGAATGAGCGAGAAGAAGAAGCAGAGGATTATGAAGCATTACTCGAAAATACAGCGACGACTGAGCTTCTACGACCGCAAGCTGTTCTGGGGCGACTCCATCCTCGCCGCCAAATACAAGAAGGTAAGATTCGACACCAATTATATCTCACGTCCCGACGCCCGATGGACCATCAAGTTCAGAGGCAATCTCTCGGGGGCTGACATGCAGACCACAACGGTGACGCAGGGCGTGGAGAACCGCACGCACGTGATGGCTGACTGCCGTGGTACGCTGAGTATGGCGGTGGCGTATCGCGGACTGGCAGCCGGTGTGGCTGTCAATCCCGCAAAGCTTGCCGGCAAGAGCAAGGACTTTGAATTTAATCTCAACTCGTACAGCAACCGATATGGCTTTGACGTGGTTTATCTCTCGTCGAAGACGCTGCACGGACATAAGGACAACGGCACGGAACGCATAGACATCCCCAAAGGAAAGATATCGCAGAACGCCATCAACATCAACTTCTATTATGCCTTCAACTCGCGCAAGTTCTCCTTTCCTGCTGCCTTCAGCCAAAGCTACATACAGAAGCGCAGCGCCGGCAGCTGGATGATCGGAGCAAGCTTCGACGGGTCGAAGACCACCACCGAGGACCTCACCATCCGCCTCAACGAATGGGCTGTAGGCGCCGGCTATGCCTTTAACCTTGTGGCTTTCCGTAGTTTCCTGTTCCATCTCTCCGCATTGCCCACAGTAACGGTGTATTCGCACGACTACACGAAGACCACTACCGTAACTGACGACGGCGTGAAGCATACCGAACGCCACAACATGGAATATCACTTCCCTTCTGCCATCATCACCAGTCGAGCCGCCGCCGTATATTCCTGGCGAAACAAGTTCGTCGGAGCCACAGCCGTATACAACTACTCCGTGGCTGGCGACGAGGACCACCTCCAGCTAAAAAGAAACAAATGGAGAGTCAGGATGTTCTTCGGATTCAGATTCTGATTTCGGCAGAACTTACCGGACGATGTATCAATCGAACATCGTTCCGGGATTCATTTCTGTCGGGCAGCGCCAGTCAACGCCGAGCTTTCTCAGCGCTTTCTGACGCTCATGCCAATATCCGTGGCAGAAGCCCATGCCGCGCGGATGATCCTTCAGCTTCTCCTCTGTCATGCGGTCAGCCTCATCTATCACCTCTTCCCAACGTACTGTCCATTCCACGGGGTCCTTCTTCAAGGACCATCCGGTTTCCTCTATTAAGTCGAGCTGATTGTTGTCGGCGAAGTGGATGTTGCGCTTATGTTGGCTGATTTCTCTTTCCAGGTCTTCAGCATGCGAGAGTTCGCGATCGTTGAGCGCCTCTATACGTCGCACGATGGTCAGCTCAAGCTCGAGTAGGCGAAGCTTAAGGCGCGGATGATCCATAAGGCAGTCCTCGAAGCGGCTTACAACGCTGTATGCGGAGTCAAGCATGTGGTCGAACTCTTCCAGCCATGCGGCATACTTGAGTAGCACTTTGCACAGCGAGGCAATCTCCCACTCGTCTTCCTGCTCACGCAGACTCGCCTCTGCCACAAGAACGCAACCGCAGCAGACGTCATAATAAAGGTCGAGCGCCTCTCCTGTCTTTTCGAGCGGACTGCTCTCGGCAAGGTCAAGAACGCGACGATATTCCTCCTTATAGGTTTTAAGATCATACGTTTCTTCCATATATTTTCTTTTTCGTAGGGTTAGTAAAATGGGGATGGGAAACATTAATAATAGAACATTGCGCTATCGGTCTGCTGCCATTCCTCCGGCTTCAGCTCGCCATCGGGCAGGAAGACGAAGTAAGAGCCACAGTCATAGAAGCGGAGCGACCAGCGGTCGTCCTCATCAATCTGGAGCAGACACAGCTGTCCAGCGTGCTGCAGAGCCACCTCGTCCTCGTAAGGCTGGGTGAGCAGGCGGTGTCCGTCGCCGGAAGGCTCGTCCGTATACTCGAACTCCATCTCCTCGGCAGGCTGGAATACGCTCTCATCGGTTCCCTCCCAGCACATCTCGTAGGGCTGCAGATGGTCGGTGCGGCGCGTATAGAAGACGCACGGCTTGGTGTGATAGTCGAGCGGGCTGTCCATATCGCCGAGATAATGGTCGAGCGGCGCGAAGACATACAGCATTCCCTCGTGCGGCAGGAGTCCGTCGGGGTCGTGAGCAGCGATGTCCTCGCAACGTATCTGGCAGACAAAGGTGAGCGGTTCAGGCGTGCCGTCGTCAAGCGTCACGTACGGAAAAGGCGTGTCCGCCGGCAGGTCAGGAGCGCCCCACCAATGGCTTTTGCCTATCAGCGGACGCTCTGTCTTGTGGGTATGAATAATGATTGGCATATCAGGTCTTCTTTATTATGATATTCGTCTGTATAGATTTCCGTAGCGGTCCTTATATATCTTGTTGTTTCCTGCCGAACCACCTAATAAAATAGAGAGCAGGAACAGGGCGCAAAGCAACTGGAAGATAACCTTGAGCACCACCATAACGAGAGAGACTGTCACCACAATACATCCGATGATGTAAACGATGACGAAGACGGTAAGGAGCGTTCCCTTCCACACGTTAGTCTCACGGATGTTGAGCATCAGCGTCTTGCCGATGCCGTAAAGCAGGATGCCGATACTGAACAGAGCGATAACCCATTCCGCCCATAACGGTGTATGGCTGAAGACGAGCTCCGCAACGATTATCAGACCTATCATTATAGGCAGGAACAACACCATGCAGACGGCTGCCGGCTTGACGTGTATGGAGCGAGAACTGTTAGCTCCGTCGTTAAGGAACAACACCCAGTCATACATTCCGATACTGACAACCTGAAAGACAACAACGAAAACGAAAGGTATGAGGCGGAGCACCACACCGAAGAAGCCATATCGCTCCGAACTACACCACCAGAACGCGTCGCTGCCCATCACCCAATAGCCCAACGCCTCAATGACGGCAACGGCAAACAGGCAGAACGGCATCACCACCTGCAATGCCTGAGCTATGGCAAGAGGCCAGAACCTGCAGCATATCAGCATGATGACTACTACGGCAAAAAGCCCAATAACAGTCCAGCAAGCCCACAGCGTACTGTAGAAACGTCCCACAGAAGAATGGACAAGGTGCTGCTTGAAGGTCATCGGATCAGAGAGATAATCCGCATTGGTGCGGCTCCATAGAAGCGAGTGGCGCGAGAGATAATAATACTTGCTGCCGTGTCTGAAGACTATGCTGCTCTTATATATCGAGCCGCAGGAATCGATTATCTCGCCATTGCGCAGATATATATGCGCATTCCCGCCTTTCGTTGTCCACGCCGTGTCGTTTCTGACCACCTCTTCACAACGTACGCTGTCTGACAAAGGATGGTCAACAACAAACTGACGGGCATGTGTGCCCAACGGCAAAAGCGCTAACATGAACATCATCATGAGCGCACGGAGATGTCTGTATACTGTCTGGTTCATGATTATTCCTTCTTTATAACCTCAAGGCGGAAACCTCCCTTCGACGGGTCGGGCTGTGACGGCTCGCTGGCTGCAGGCTGTGCCTCCTCGGTTGGCTTGTTTCTTACTGAATGCGATGCAGATCTTGTGTTGGTTGAGCTACTTGAACTGTACGAACCGTTGGAGCTGTCCGACTTGCGGGTTGAACGTGACTTGCGGTTCTTCTTGCTTTGCTTAGGTTTTGATATGACGGTCTGAACGTCCACCTTCTCCTTGCTGCCTGAACGCAGGAGCGACATAGCCAGTGACGTGGAGTCGGATGTCTGCACGGACCCTCCCATTCTGACTGCTTCCTGTGCGACAAGCAAGCGTATGACGCTACTGTCATTTGTCTGCGGATCAGAATTTCTCATATAGACGTAACATCCCTCAGAGGCTATCTCGAGACTTCCTTTAAGACTTTCTTTCACCAGACCACCTGCCTTGCTTATCATGAGGCGTGCCTCAACAGAGTCGCCGCAGACAGTATCTACAATTAAGGTTGTCGGCATTCCGCCAGTCTCTCCATTCCATTCCGTTCTTAGCCACTTGGCATAATCGTACGGCTTGGGAGCCGTGGCATGCGACCATCCTGCTGCCATTGCCACGCAAATTCCTATAAGAAGTATAACGCCGACCGCATAACCTATCATGTCACGGCTGAAGCGTGTGCCATCATTGCCATCTCCTCCATGCCCGCTGTTACCCGTCGGTCTGAACGAATGATCCGTCGTAGGCTGAGGTCTGTTATTAGTGGCTGGACGGGGCGAGCTTGTAGGCTGAGGTCTGTTATTAGTGACTGGACGGGGTGAGCTGGTAGGCTGAGGTCTGTTATTAGTGACTGGACGAGGCGAGCTGGTAGGCTGAGGTCTGTTATTATTTCTTACCGGACCTCCACACTTGTTCTTCATGTATGCCACAAACTGTCGGAGCGTTGCCACATCCGTACCATAAAGCTCTCGCGACATACTTCTGAAGTTCTTGCTTGCCAGCACTATGTCACGGTTATTGTTATGTAGCTTGTCCGAATCGCTAAGCAGTTTGACCTGTCTCTCCACCCTATTCTTCAGGTCGTCACTAAAAGCAGCGTTGCGCCATAAATTATATAAGGTATTGAACGCGTTCTGTTCTTGGGGAGAAAGGTCGTCATAGCTTCCATGAAGGGAAGCGGCGCCCTCCTCCCACTTCGTGACGCGCATTTTAAAAATGTGTTCGTCCATTACTTAAACTTATTCGGTCTTTAATAATGTTGTTTTATTCGACGGTTGCCTTTCCTATCATGTTCTTTGATACAGCGAGTTCCTCCGCCGACTTAACGCCCTCAATCTTGAGTGTGAAGTCGAGAGCCTCATCAGCCACGTTGGCATGAACGCTGAGAATGCCCTCTTCGTCCACTGAGAACACAACGTCAATCTGCGTGCCCTTAGGCCATTCGCGTGTAATGGCCAGATAACGGTCCTCCAGCATCGTACAGAAACGCTCCTCTACAGCCGACTCTGTCTCGGGATTGGTGAAGTCGCTCTCAAACACCTTATTGGTAATGGTCTTCTGACCGTCATACATCGTAAGGAACGATGCAGTAGCCTTTGTCGGCAACGAGGTGTTGGCAAAGATAAGGTTGCGCACCATCGCTGTGCCATCGTCTCCGGTATAGTCAGTGCCGTAGGTCTTACTCGTCACATTCACGACGCGAGTCTGCGGGCCCTTCATACGCTCAGGAGGACATTCAATGGCTCCTGCAGTATATCCTTGCACAGCATCTCTGTATGCCTTGTTGAGTGCATATATGGCAGCACCCTTTGCCACACACTGGTCAGGGTCAGTAAGCTTGGCGTCGCATCCGAACTCAGCGTCAATGCGCTGCTTCACCTGCGGCATGCGGCTCGAACCACCAACGAGGAGGAACTCCAGTTCGCTCTGATATCCCTTTGCCCTTGCTTCGTCAATCACCTTACGCGTAGCGTCGATGGTCTGATCAAGGAATGGAGAGGTAAGTGCGTCAAACAACTCACGTGTGATCTCGAAGCGAGCCGACTGTCCGTCGTACTGTATGTTGCACTTTACGGATGTCTTGGCTGAAAGCTGCTTCTTCTTAACCTCTGCCTCAAGGAGAAGCGTATACTTGAGCTCTTCGTCGTCCATAGTATATGAGCCGCCGGTCTGCTCATTAAACTGTGCGAGCATGTAGTTGGCAAGCTCCGTATCCCAGTCAACACCGCCGAGGTGATGGTCGCCGCCCGTGGCAATAACCTTGATGGCTCCGCCGTTTACATTGATGATGGTAACGTCGAATGTGCCGCCACCGAGGTCATATACGAGGACCGTCTTGCGCTCTGTGGTCTTCATGCCGTAAGAGATGGCTGCAGCAGTAGGCTCATTGATGATGCCGAGGACATTGAGTCCGGCTATCTCGCCTGCCTGCTTGGTCTGCATACGCTCCTTTGTTCCGAAATAAGCGGGACATGTTATCACTACGTCAGTGATGGGTTCGGGATTGTCGCCAAGGTCATTGGCGTCCTTCACAAGCTTCTTAAGGATAAGAGCCGAAATCTCTGCCGGGTCCATGTGGTACGGAAACTTGTTGGAAGACTTGTCGAAATCAGCGTCCACACCCATCGAGCGCTTCACGAAGCTCACGCAGTTCTGCGGCTCGGTAGAGAGCATTCCCTTTGCCTCATTGCCGACTATGGCCTTTTCCTTATTCTCAAAGTATACCACAGAGGGAGTAGTGGTTCCGCCGTCAAAGTTGGTAAGCACAACTGCCTGGTCAAACTTGTCCACCTGTGCTATACAGCTATATGTTGTTCCGAGGTCGATGCCATAAACGGCACGTGATTTGTCTTCTGCCATAATAATAATGTTTTGTAAAGGTTTAAAAGATTATTGTTGTTTAATGATTTACTGTTTAAGGCGATACACCACGATACGGGCTGGGCGGATGATGCGTCCGCTGTCGTCGTCGCGGAATCCTTCCGCTATGCATTCTGACACGGTATTGGCTTTTTCCTCCTCCGTGGTGTCAATCACACGGATGGCTTTGTGCTCCTTCGGCTTGTAAGGCGAGCCCGGTTCGGGAGCGAATGCCGTAAGCGAATACTCGTCTTCCAGCATATCCTTCACGTAGAGCATGCCGCCGTCCACGAGCTTCTTCATCGCCTCCGCGTCGAAAGCCTCATCAGACGGATTGAAGCGGGCACTGGTTTGCGCCATGCGTTCATAGATACTGATAATGTTAAGGGCGTATCCGCGCTTGATGTCAGTGATGAGTCCAGCACGCATCTTCTGCAGTTCGTCATGCAGGTCACGTATTAGTTTCTCCTGATAGACCGCTGTGTCTATCTTCTCAGCGAGACCATCAATCGAACCTTTCATCTCAGCCAAGGATCTCATTACGGCTTCGGTGTTGTCTGGCTTTTCTTCTGCAGCGGAAGCGTTGTCTGCTGGTTTCTCTTCAGCAACGGCTTCTGCCGGCTTCTCTTCGGGAGCGGAAGTTTGAGGGGACGGTTCGGGAGTGGCAGGTGTCGCAGGCTGAGCGTCGGCAGGATGCCCTGCAGCACGGAGCGACTGTACCTCCGCAAGCAGTTCTGCCACCTGCTTCTTTATAGCACTCACATCTTCTTTAAGGTTGGTGAGTTCGTCATTCGGACTGAATAATCCCATAATTACATAGGTTTTAGGTTTGACATTCATTGCATAACACGATTCGGAAAATGTCGCAAATCGGTGTTTACGATTGCAAAAATAGGACAAGATATATGAAAGTCACGCGTCAAACGTACAATTTTACCGATTGACATGCAAATTTATATAGATTGACAGATAATTTACAGATTGAAACAACATCAAACAAAACAAGCCAAACGTCATACGAAAAGCACCTAATGATAGTAGAGCATAAAAAAAGAGTTGGGAGTTGATAGTTATGATGTGTCAAACATCATAACTATCAACTCCCAACTCTCAAATATCATATATATATATCATTACTCCAGATACGTGTATCCGTAGAGTCCTGAGCGGTAATTGCTGAGGAATTCCTTTCCCTCTTCAAGTGAAATCTTTCCTGCCTTGACGCTCTTCGTCACCCAGATTTCGAGCTGGCGCACGAGCTTCTTGGGATTATACTGCACGTAGTCGAGCACTTCCTCAACGGTCTCGCCGTCGAAAATCTGGTCAATCTTGTATGTATTGTCCTTTACGGAGATGTGCACGGCGTTGGTGTCGCCGAAGAGATTGTGCATGTCGCCGAGGATTTCCTGGTAGGCTCCCACAAGGAATACGCCGAGATAATAGTCCTCGTTCTTGCGGATGGGATGTACTGGAAGCACGTGCGACGCCTGACGGTTGGTGACGAAGTTGGCTATCTTGCCGTCCGAATCGCAGGTGATGTCCTGCAGCGTGGCGTTGCGTGTGGGACGCTCGTCGAGGCGCTGGATAGGGACGATAGGGAACAGCTGGTCTATCGCCCATGCGTCCGGGAGCGACTGGAAGAGCGAGAAGTTGCAGAAATACTTGTCGGCAAGCAGCTTGTCCAGTCCGCGGAGCTCTTCGGGCGTATGCTTCAGCGACTTCGCCATGCTGTTTACCTCGCGGCAGACGCTCCAGTACATGCTCTCTATCTCGGCACGGGTGCGGAGGTCTACTATGCCGTGTGAGAAGAGGTCGAGCGCCTCGTCGCGTATCTGCTCGGCATCGTGCCAGTCCTCCAGCATTGTGCGGGGATTGAGGTTGTCCCATATCTCGTAAAGGTCCTTCACCAGCTGGTGGTCTGTCTCCGCCGGTTCAAAATCCTCGCGCATCTGCGGCAGCGTGGTGGTCTCGAGCACGTCGATGATAAGCACGGAGTGGTGGGCAGACAAGGAACGTCCGCTCTCGGTGATAAGGTTGGGATGAGGGATGGAGTTCTTGTCAGAAGCCTCCACGAAGGTATATACGCAGTCGTTGACATACTCCTGGATGGAGTAGTTGACGGAGCTTTCCGAGCTTGACGAACGTGTGCCGTCATAGTCGACGCCCAGTCCGCCACCACAGTCAACGAAGTCGATATTATATCCCATCTTATGCAGCTGTACGTAGAAGTTGGCTGCTTCGCGCAACGCAGTCTGGATGCGGCGAATCTTCGTAATCTGCGAACCGATGTGGAAGTGGATGAGACGTATGCAGTCGTGCAGTCCCTTATCGTCAAGAGTCTTCAGAGCCTGAAGCAGTTCTGACGCTCTAAGGCCGAACTTCGATGCGTCGCCACCGCTCTCCTGCCACTTGCCCGATCCTGAAGAGGCGAGCTTGATGCGGATGCCGATGTTGGGCTTGACGCCAAGCTTCTTGGCAGCAGCGGCGATAAGACCAATCTCATTCATCTTCTCCACGACGAGGAAGATGCGCTTTCCCATCTTCTGTGCGAGCAAAGCCAGCTCGATGTAGCTCTGGTCCTTATATCCGTTGCAGACTATGATGGAGTCGCTCTGGCACTGTACGGCTATGACGGCGTGCAGCTCGGGCTTCGAGCCGCACTCCAGTCCGAGGTTGAACTTGCGTCCGTGCGAGATGATCTCCTCCACGACGGGCTGCATCTGGTTCACCTTAATAGGATAGACGATGAAGTTCTCCCCCTTGTAGTTGTATTCCTCCGCCGCTTTCTTGAAACATGACGATGTCTTCTCGATGCGGTTGTCGAGGATGTCGGGGAATCTCAGCAGTACGGGAGGCGTGACGTCGCGCAACTGGAGTTCGTCCATCACGTCACGCAGGTCAATCTGGACGTTGTCCTTACACGGCGTCACATACATGTCGCCACGGTCATTGACACCGAAATATGATGTTCCCCATCCGTTTATGTTGTAGAGTTCGCGGGAATCTTCAATGGTCCATTTCTTCATTTCTTTCTATTCTTGGTTTTAAGGGGTTGTTTCTTTAAAGGGTTTGTATGTTATTTATCCAACAACGCACGCAGTTCCTTGACGGTATCGTTTATCTTCTCGAAGTTGTCGAGCAGGTCCACGTTGAAGGTGTATTGCGCTTTCTGATAGAACTGTTCGCGGTGTGCGAGCTGTTCCACGATGAACTTCTCCACCTCCTCCGGCGTCTTGTTGAGCAGCAGGGGGCGCACGGCGCGTCCCATCTTGAGGTGTTCGTGGAGCACTTCGGGCGAAGCCTTCAGATAAACCACCTGCGCCTGGGCGTTCATATAGTCGATGTTGTCATAGAAGCAGGGCGTTCCACCGCCGCACGACACCACCACATTCTCAAATTCCGCCACCTCATGCAGCATGTTATGCTCTATGCGTCTGAAGCCTTCCTCGCCCGACTCATCGAATATCTGCTTCACGGTGCGTCGCATCCGCGTCTCGATATACCAGTCGAGGTCGTAGAAGGGAAGTCCGAGAGCCTTGGCAAGCGCCTTTCCTACGGTGGTCTTGCCGGCTCCCATATAACCTATAAGGATAATGCGTGTCATTATATTGTATATGCTTACTTCTTCTTAGCCGCTGCTCTCTTCTTGGGAGCCGGCGGGTTCTTGATGATTTCCATACACTCGTCGTACGTCAGTTCGGCTGCTTTCTGATGCAATTCGCGCGGGATGCGATAGTTCTTGCCGTCATAAGCGATGTATGGTCCGTAGCGTCCGTTGAGCACTTCCAGCTTGTCGTCCTCCTCGAAGGTCTTCAGATGGCGCTCTGCCTCAGCCTTGCGCTTCTCCTCTATCAGCTCAATGGCTCGCTCAAGCGTCACTGCCATCGGGTCTTCGGTCTTCGGGATGGACACGTACTTGCCGTCATGCTGTACGTAAGGACCGAAGCGTCCTGCACCTACGCTGACCGTCTTGCCCTCAAACTCGCCGAGAGTGCGCGGGAAACGGAACAACTCGAGTGCCTCTTCCAGGGTGATGGTCTCCATGCTCTTGTCCGAAGGAAGCTGTGCGAAGCGCGGCTTCTCCTCGTCATCGGCTGCACCAATCTGCACCACGGGTCCGTAACGGCCTATCTTTACGAAGACGGGATGTCCGCTCTTCGGGTCTGTGCCGAGCTGACGTTCGCCAGCCTTATGCTCCGTGCGGGCGTTCATCACCTTGTCAACGGTAGGCTCGAACTCCTGGTCGAAGTGGCGCATCATGTCTGTCCACTCCTCCTTGCCGTCGGCAATCTGGTCGAACTGCTGCTCCACCTTGGCGGTGAAGTTATAGTCCATGATGGTGGGGAAGTTCTCGATGAGGAAGTCGTTCACTACGATGCCGATGTCTGTCGGGAGAAGCTTGCCCTTCTCGTTGCCAGCCATCTCCACCTTGCGTGTCTGCGTAACCTTGAGTCCGCGGAGCGTGTCGATGACATAACCTCTCTCCTCGCCTTTCTTGTCGCCCTTCACCACGTACTCGCGCTGCTGAATGGTGGAAATGGTCGGGGCGTATGTTGACGGACGGCCGATGCCAAGCTCTTCGAGTTTGTGTACGAGGCTTGCCTCAGTGTAGCGTGACGGTCCCTGTGAATAACGCTCTGTGGACGTAATCTCGCGGCGTGTGAGCACGTCGCCCTCCTTGATGACGGGCAGCATGTGCGAGAACTCGTCTGCTGAAGATTCGTCCTCGTCGTCTGACGACTCGCGGTAAACCTTGAGAAAACCGTCGAACTTCACCACTTCACCGTTGGCAATGAAGTGCTCCTCAATGCTTCCGGTGAGACTGTCGGCGGGTTTGTCAGCCACGATGCTGATGGTGGTCTTCTCTATCTGAGCCTCAGCCATCTGGCTGGCAGCTGTGCGTTTCCATATAAGATCATAGAGGCGGCGCTCCTGTGCGGTTCCTTCCACGGTGGTGTTGCTCATGTATGTGGGTCGGATGGCCTCGTGTGCCTCCTGCGCTCCCTTAGAGTGGGTGTGGAAATTGCGCGGTGAGCTGTATTCTTCGCCGTAGAGCTTCACAATCTCCTCCTTGGCTGCACCGATGCAGAGCTGCGAGAGATTTACGCTGTCAGTACGCATGTATGTGATAAGACCGTTCTCATAGAGGCGCTGCGCCACCATCATGGTCTGCGAAACGGAGAATCCGAGCTTGCGAGCTGCCTCCTGCTGGAGTGTGGATGTGGTGAACGGCGCTGCGGGATAACGCTTCAGCGGCTTCTTCGTAACGGTCTCCACGCGGAACGTGGCATCCTTACACTTGTCGAGGAAAGCCATCGCTTCGTCGTGTGTGGAGAAGCGCTTGTCCAGCTCTGCCTTCACTTCCTGCTGCGAACCGTCCGCATTGGTGATGGCGAAGATGGCGTTAATGCGATAGTAAGGCTCGGTATGGAACTGCTGAATCTCGCGCTCACGCTCTACGATAAGGCGCACGGCTACCGACTGTACGCGTCCTGCCGAGAGTGCCGGCTTCACCTTTCGCCAGAGTACGGGCGAGAGCTTGAAGCCCACGATGCGGTCGAGCACGCGGCGGGCCTGCTGTGCGTTCACGAGGTTCATGTCCAGATGGCGCGGGTTTTCTATTGCCGCGAGAATGGCAGGCTTCGTGATCTCATGGAAGACAATGCGGTTGGTGGACGCCTCGTCCAGTCCGAGCACTTCGCAAAGGTGCCATGAGATGGCCTCTCCCTCGCGGTCCTCATCGGATGCGAGCCAGACCTTAGTGGCTTTCTTGGCGTTTTCTCTCAAAGTCTTTACGAGCGCTTCCTTGTCCTTTGGTATGACGTAAGCGGGCTGTAGTGTATCTTTATCTATGCTCAGTTCCTTCTTTTTAAGGTCTCTGATATGTCCATACGAGGACATGACTTTATAGTCGGAGCCAAGGAATTTCTCAATGGTCTTTGCCTTCGCAGGGCTCTCGACAATAACTAAGTTGTCTTGCATGTTGTTGATTTCGTTTTATAATTTCGGCGCAAAAGTAAGCTTTTTTTTTCTTATACCTTATTATATAGAGAAATTTTATAAAATTTTAGAAATAAAGCTTTTTGAGAATAAAGCCGAATTGCAGTTTAGCGGTGAGACGAATTAAGCGAATTATAGGATAAGGGTTACAAGCTTCCGTGACAAACTTAGGAGGCTATGGCGTCTCGCCATAGTCACGCACCCACAATAGACGGTCCCGCTTTGCGGAACCAAGAGAGGGTGAGAGGATGCTTATCCCACAGCTGCGCTCCTTCGGAGCTTGCAGTGGGTTTCTGATGGTAACGTGTCCCCTCGGGACACGGCACTGATTGACGATCAGCAATGGGAGGCTGCGGGGCTACGGCGAGACGCCATAGCCTCCTATGTTAGCGTGAAACGAAAAACTGGCCGTCGAGCTAACTTTTAGCTCTGACGACCAGCGATTCTTAGTATGTTATGAAAAATTTGAGAGAACCTGAAACTTCACAGTCTCAAGTTTGGTTTTATGAACTTGCGTCTTCCCCGACATCCTTTGTCTGGGACGTCGGTTCCTATCGGAGGGAAGCCGTCATGTCCAAATGTTGTTTTAACTAAACATGATTTTTATTGAGAAAGCATAGAAATTTTTGTCTTGTTTTACTTCATCAGCACGGCACCGTTCTCGATGAGGGGCTGCTGTACGGCGTCCACCGAGCTGCTCTTCTTGAGCGTGTCGATGCGGGCGGAGTCGTTCAGTGCCACTGAGCCTGCCGGACGCGATGTGCCGGTAGATACTGCCGGTGCCTGTTCGGACGTGCTCTGGAACGAGTATTGTGCCGCCTGGCTGAGTGTCAGGATTATGGCCACCATTGCAGCAGCCTTGAAGAATGGCGCAAAGCGTTCCTTCATGGTCACTCGGCGTGCCTTCACAGTCTCGGGCTCGTCGATAAGCGCCATCATGCGCTCGTCAAAGTCGTCACCAAGCGTGTTGGTGTGCTTCTCCGTCTGCTCGTAGATGAAGAGGCTGCGATACTTCTGAAGCTCTTCCGGGATGCACAGCTGGCTGAAGAACGAGCGGAGTATCTGCTCTTCTTCGAGAGTGGTCTCGCCTTGCCAGTAGCGGTCCAGGAGCTGACTGATGTATTTATAATCCATAATTGTCGTATTGCTGAAATTGTTGTTTAATTGTCTGCCGCGCTCTGAAGATGTTTATCTTCACCTGCTCCTCCGTTATGGAGAGGATGGCGGCAATCTCCTTGTAGGTCTTGCCTTCGATGTCGCGCAGCTGCATGCATGAGCGTTGCTTCTCGGGCAAGTTGTCGATGAGGGAGCGCACAATCTCCACTTTCTCGCGCTGCACTGTGCGCTCGTAGGGATTGGAGGCGGAGTCTGCCTTTTCGCCGCTTGTGCCGGCGTCGAGTGACGCGTTGTTGTTGGCATGCAGCCTGAGGCGGTCAAGAGCGATGTTACGGCAGATGGTGAGGCTGAACGTCTCTACGGACTCGATGGTGTCCCACGAGTCGCGCCGGTTCCATACTTTGATGAGCGTATCCTGCACGATGTCCTCTGCTTCTTCACGGCTCAGCGTGATGCGGAGGGCAAGTCTGAAAAGGGTGTCCTTCATCGGCAGGATGTCGCTACGAAAACTTATCTTTTTCATCTGTGCTCTGATAGGATGACGTTTGGAAGAATGATTTGTTACAACAAGAGGCAATGTTTTAACATGCCTTAACGATTAACGGGGGCGTTGGGATATGCAAATATAAAGAAAAATATTGATATATGGAGGATAAATTGCAGTTTATCTGTTAGTCTGCTATGTTAGGCAGGGCTTTGACAAAAACCTTTATCCACAATCCGCTTATGGGCGCAAATCCTATCGGATTTAAATAAAAGGCTTTACATTAGGTC
>OFSC01000443.1_pt1 | contig 34658 bp, 25 predicted proteins | sample 1543201 | NCBI WGS metagenome assembly OFSC01 (sample SAMN04209228, study PRJEB22552) | human gut metagenome | biome: gut; material: feces | host: Homo sapiens | place: USA: Oklahoma
GCTATGGCATCACCGTTGATTTCTATTGGTAAGATCGTTATACACATTTTTCTTTGAACTTTGAAATAAGGACGTAAAGATGATCTACATATAACAACTGAAATTTTCGCATAAGAAAAAATCCCCCTCGTGTGCATAAAATGACACGAGGGGGATTTCTACGTTCTATTTAAGAGATATGAGCCAATGGATTATGTCGTAATAAATTGAGAATTGTTTGCGGGAGATGCTTCCTCTTTCGGTTCAGCTTCGAGTTCATGCCGGTCAAACAATTCTGCAATGGACAAATTTTTATATCGCGGAATGCAGTACGCAAATGGCAGGCACAGCATATGCAGGAAGTCTTTGCAGTAAGAATGGTATTGCTGTACTTTTTCCAGAGATTTTTTTGTATACTTGCTGCCTTGGTTAGATTTTTCCAGAATATATTCTAACTCTCTTTGCAGCAAATAGTGGTAACAATCGAAATATCGCTTCATTGCTCCCATTTCTGTGATAAATCTATCTGCATCACGAATGATCCATAGGTGAGCGACGATGTTTCGGAAGGCAACGATTGCATTTTTGTCTGCATTTTCCAAATTTTCTCTTGTTTTACAGTTCCACTTGACATTTTTTAAATGCCGATTTTTTGCAGCTTCTGCCTTTTCGTATATCGTTCGAGTATCTTTTCTTCTGGCTTTTTCGTCTGTTTCATATCCTAGAATCATTTCTGTTAATGCGGTATATCGCTTTTTAAGATTGATGGAGGTATTGAACTTTAAACTGTATAGGATAGCATCTCGCTCCAGACAATGAAAAGCGATGATATAGCGGGCGTTGATATTAACCAGATTCTTGATCAATTGGTAAAGTACAGTCAAGTACAGACTGATAATGGCTTTATAACGTTCTTTTTTTCGTTTTTCTTCAGCAGTGATTATCTTATCAGACTGCTTTACGTCTTGAAATTGATCGTAAGACATATTGGTAAGGATCTTGCACAGGAAGTTGATCTTTTCTTCTTCTGAAACAGACCAGCTATTTGTTCCACCGCATGTTTCATAATAGCGATCAATCTGGTTTTTTCCATTCATTCCTTGTACACGCTGATTCTTGGCGATACGCGACAAAACAAATCTGACAACAGTTTCATTTTGTGAAAGAGTATGCAATTTTTGCGGATTGCCATAGCGTATTAGATATTGGAATCGCGTATTTGAAATAACATTGTTTCCGATGAAGTTCCGCATGCCGTGTTCTCCAGCATTTAGCTTCTTTCCATTTTTATCACGGAAGAAGAAGCACGCCATACTTTGTAATTCCTGTTCTGATTTTTCTGTTCCTAAAATCTGAATGGCATCTACCATCATGACTTCTTTTAGGTTAGAAATCGGGTTCCCCATTCTGGCAAAGCTTTTTAACTGTGTAATTTCTTCGCAAAGACAACTGCTCTGTTGGAAGAATGTATAATCTTCTTTGAATGTCGTTTGCAGTTCCAGTTGTTCCATTGTTTTTAGCAGACTGCTGATGTTGTCAAACTTGTTGATCAAGGTCGTCAGCAGGTCGTTGATTTCTTTACCATCTAAGAACATCGTCAACAAATACATCAACTTTGTGAAGCAAGTCACTTGTTCCGCTGGCTTTAAGATATTTTGAATCTGCTTCTGAATGGGGATTGGCATGTTTTGGCTTGAGTACTCTTTTACTTGAGCACCTTTGAAACCTCGAATTCTCTTGAATAATTCCTGATAGCTTGTCCACAACTGATCCGCTTCGTTCTGATAGACTCTTTTTTTAGCATCTTCAGTGATCGCACTTCTCAAATTACTTGCCAATGCATCTGCTTTTGACTTTCGTTCATTGCTATAAGCATATACCAGAACAAAATCCATCATCTTATATAGCTTACTTCGAATACTGTCATAAACATTATGATTTTCTCGGATTTCCTGCAAGTCAGGTTGATCCAGCAGCATTTCCCGCAATGTTTTGATGGAAAATCCGAGGTTTTTATATTCCTTGGTGATGATAAACCGAAAATATGGTTCTGCTAATTCTGAAGCGTTCTCCCCTAAAATTTCAGCTAGAAAGTTCAAATTGGGTGCATTGGTCTTTTCGAAGTCTTTTTGAAGTCCATAAATCGTGCTGTTATAACAATTATTCATGGTTTCCTGATACTCGCTCGAAAGTGCATCTTCCAATTGATATAGCCAAAGGCGAGAAATACCGCCTTCAGTACTATGCGTAATCCACTGGCGTAAGCTTCCGATCAATGTAAGGATATGGTAGACTTCTTTAGCTGTCTTCTTTACAATTTTTCGTTCAGATTCCGCATGGAAAAATGCTTTTCCAAAGTAACCAATGCGATTGTTTTTGAAAAAGTTAAAGAAAAGATCCTGCTGTTTTTTTACACTACAGATAACATTGTCTTTGTTCCCGAAGTGCTCACGGTGTTGTTCCGGATTTTGAAACTCATCCCACTGATTTCGAGTACTGAAATTGGACAAGAAATCGTCACTGCAGCCGGATACATTGTCAATTGCAAAAACAGCATTGGTGGTATATTCCGCTAAGATCTTTTCAATATCCAAAATATTGTAGATCAAGCGAATATGAAGATCATTATTAAAGCTGCGATCAAAGTAACGGTTTTCAAGAACGTCTTTTAACTGCAGCATGTCTTCTCCTGCAGATTTTTTTATTGTATTTTTCTGCATAGTTGTATGAAGCGGGTTATCAACAGAAATTTCCGGCAAAACGATTCTGCCATTTGAAATTCCAATGGAAGTCGCTTCTGTAAGTTCTGTTTTTGCAAATTTCAACTTTGCAGTAAAAGTTTCTTCTTCTGGGAACGTTGTGATTTTTCCGTCTGGTGTAATTTTCTTTTCCAGAACAGTTTCATTTCCATTTCCGAATGTCGCTAGGTACAGGTCATCTCCAACAACAAATACAGATTTTACGCCAACAGCTTTTACACGAGATCTACGACCTTCTGCACTGGTTTCTTCCCATTGTGCCAGATTTTTCTTTTCTAGTTCTTCTCGTCTTTTTTGTGCTGCTTCTTCCGCCAATTTTTGTTTTTTTAGAGCTTCATTTTCTTGACTCTTTTTTATTTTTTGTGCTTTTAGAGCTTCTCTAGTTGCTCTGATATTCTTCTTTTTCATAGCGGTCCTCCTTTCCTTATTACGTTAAACCTTGGTTATTCAAACAATCCTGCATGTGCTTTTGAAACGTCTTTCGTTTTTCAGTAATATTGCTATCGTTTTTGACATGGAGAAATTGACGATATACAATGTTTTCCAATGGGAATCCGCATTCACGTGCATATTTAGGATCTTGTTCTTCAGGATGAAAGTCTTGTATCTTTTTGAGTGGACATTTTCTGCTTTTGGAAATATTTGTGACAGATTGCTGTAGGTAGGAATTCAGGAAATCTATATTGCAAGTTTTTGTATACAACTTTTCATTTTGATATACATGCTCTGCGAGTTGCTTATCTTCCCGAATCATTCGTGAAACAGTTTCAGTAAAAAATAAATCATCATTGCAACGAATCAAATGTTTTCTACTATTTACAGTATCCGCGAATGCTCTCAACCAGAAAATTGCCATTTGAGATCCGCTTGTTTCTTCTTCCGGAGAAAATCCATCATCTGGCAAAAGAGATCCAATAGTATTTCCATTTGCATTATCGTTACGAATAGGTGCATCTATGGAGATATTTTTTTCTTTTTCAAACTGTTTTTCTATTTCTTCCTTTTTTGAGAAGTTGAGTTTATAAATAGACAAAAAATTTCCTGCAAGGGGATTGTAATTTTCATAGGTTTTCCAAAAAGTCTGATCAGCCTGCATTTTTTTACTGCTATTATCTTGCGAAATGTCATAACAATAATAAATGATTTTATTTAAAAGGTCAGAAATGCTGTCATCTTTTAAGAAATCCTGTAAACAAGCATCTGCAAGCCACCAGAGCGTATCATATCTTGATGTTTGCAATTGTCTATGCTCTTTGAGAATGGAAAGGCGTAGCGGTTCTTCTAGGGCTTTGATGCAAGCAGAAAATTGCTCATCTAGTTGTTCTTTTATAGAGTTTACCTCTTCAGTTGTCCATATCCATTCCTTAGGGTATAATGCAGAAGGCACTACCTGCTTTAAAAAATTTCTTCCAGCTTGTTTCCGGAAATAAAAAAGCAGTATTTTTACTCGTTCAGGACTATGATCTCCATTTTGATACATGGCTAAATTTCTTTGCAGTAGATCCGTTTCTATGACAGAAATAAATGTAGTGGTCGGTTCTGCTTTTCCTTTGTTATCTTTGAAAAATTTTTCTTCCCATTTGAAAAAAAGCTCTTGGAAATTTTCCCGATTTTCAATGCAGTCGAAGCCCTTGGCTTTTTTTACACGTTTTTTTACACATTTCGAAATGGCATCCCATTTTTCAGTTCGTTTTTCGCTGTTTATACTTTTCTGCTGTTCAGTAATTTGGTTGTTGTTTCCAGAATGACACTGTTGAATTATTTCTTCTGACCATGTTTTGACTTCTTTCCAATCTTCATATGCGTTGGTCTTTTCCTCTTCATCTGTATTTTCTTGAGACGGTACTTCTTTACTTTTGGGAACAGAATTTATCCCTTCAATCATTTCCAACTAAACCTCCCTTTGAAATTATTCATTATCATCAAGCATCATTTTTTCAATGAACTTAATCGGATTTGATACATCAGATTTTTCCAGATTGATAATCGAACTCTGCAAGAACAGTAACGAGGAAACATCATAGAGCGAAGATGTTTCCTTTCCGTTGTATTCGAACGATTCATAGCTCATGCATTTCGGAAAGATTCCATCTCCATGCTGATAAGCATAAGTCAGTGCCATATTCATCACAATCGGAATCGGTTTGGAACCAAAAGAAAGATCTACATAAATGTCTTCGTCCAAAGAATTCTCTAAAGTTTGAATGATCTGAAACAGCAGTCGTACCTGTGTGTCAGGTTTTTCATCGCACGGAATTTCAATAGACTCGATGTCGCAATGGAATAGCGGATTTTTTTCCTGATGAATACGATCAATCTCCGCCTGTCGCCAAGTCATAAAATCATTGTCGATTTCTTTGTTGTCACGTTCATTCTGCAATTTTGTCTGCAGCTGTTTCTGCGTAAGACCTTTATAGTACGTACGATAAAGACCATATAAGTCGTAGTCATACATGATGGCATCCAATTCACTCAGAAAAGTGGTATAGTTTTTCTCGGTGCAGTCGTGTCCGACTTTTTTGATGACAGTCACCTTAACAGTTTCGCCTTCTGATACTGTGTTTTTCAGTGAAATCAAAATCGGAAAGCTTACTGGAATATTGATTTGATCCAGACAGGAGAGTTGGCTGCAGTTTTCCGTGAAATTCGATGTCAATTTTCGAGGTGCCATTGTAGGATTGGCAAAAATATATCTTTTCATAAAATAAGATTCCTTTCTTTTTTCTAAAAAGCACTCAAATAACACTAATCCATTATCGAAATAAATGAAATATTATTTATTATATCATATTACATTCTACTTTTCCACCTTTTTTTGATTTTTTTATGTTTCTTCTAAAGATGAAGTACTACCAGCAATTACTGTCACTTTTTCTGCAATGAAGCATTTTGTTCCAGAAGTTTATGAGCATTTGCATTTCAAATTCCATTATCATTTCACTTCCTTGATAAATGATGTACGGACTTACAGTCCCAAGATAATGTCCAGAATCTCACCAATTTCTCCAAACAGGTTTTTCTTTGTCATAATATATCACCTTCTCTCAATTACATAATAATTTAAAGCCACCGAAAGGGGCAAAATGGATTACATATGATGCACTGACGGTATTTGCACATAATATCACCTCCTTTCTTTTTTTGTTTTCACAGTCCCAAAAGGATATCAAGAATTGTACCAATCTCTCCGAACAAATTTGTTTTTGCCATAATGTATCACCTTCCTTCAATAACGGATATGCTTATTTGCATAAAATCGACGATGATTTGTATCTGCTTCTGTAAAACATAATACATTTTCATTTTCCAAATACATTGTCATATTTATACCTCCTACAAATGTTTTCCAGTATCATATAACTTTTGAGAGTTTTATTGACAGCAAACATTGCATTGTGATTTTTATATAAAATCATAGCAGTCGCCTTTGCTACGCATTCTTGGTTTGTGCATTCTTATTTTTTTCTGCATTAAAAAATATCCTTTCTATTTTCTGGTGAATTCAACGGTTCCTAATATAGATACCGAACGCATTTCCTCATTTTCAAGTTTTTAAAAAAATTTTTTTGAATCCAGCAGAAAAACTTTGCCTGAAATCTTAGCTGTTTCTAATATAGATACCGGTTGATTTGACTTGATTTCAAGTTTTTTTATCCTGGCACTGAAATTTTTTTTAAAATGGCTTCTTGGGGAAACAAGTGCATCTGGATTTTGATACAATTAGGTATTGCAATGTATCCCCCTCTGTGAATTGTATTCTATTTCAGCCAAATTTTCTGCCATTTTACATATTCAAACGAAAAATATCTAAAATAGAATCTTTACTTTTTATTTTTGTTGTGATATAATAAAATCATGCACATAAATTATGTGCATGCGTATAAAACATATGCATGATTTATGTGCATAAAAGGAGGTAACAAATGAAGATTATCACAGTAGGCAACCAAAAAGGGGGAGCTGGAAAAACAACTACAGCTCTCAATCTCATTTTGGGATTACAGAAAAAACATCGTAGAGTGCTTGCTATTGACATGGATGGACAGTGTAATCTTTCTTATTTGCTAGGTGTAGAAGAACAAATCCTATCAGAATCAGATGATAATATCTACAGCATTTTGCGAGGAAAAAAAGATGCTGCTAGTTGTATTCTCCATACAGAAATGCATGTAGACTTGATCCCAGCAAGCCCTGCCCTTTATGAGGCAGATATGACGATCAATAAAGTTGGAAAAGAATATCGGTTAAAGAAAGCTTTGGAATCCATTTCTGAATATGAATATGTCGTAGTCGATACACCTCCAAATCTTGGGATCGTGACAGTTAATGCTTTTACTGCTTCGAATAGTGTTATTATTCCGGTGCAGGCAGATATTCTGTCTTTAGTTGGACTGAACCAGTTAGAAGAAACACTTAAAGCAGTGCAGGAGTACACAAATTCTGATCTGCACATAGATGGAATTCTCATTACACGTTACAATTCCAGAACTAGACTGTCTCAAGACTTTCGAAGTGCAATAGAACAGCAGGCCACTCAAATTGGAACTCAGGTTTTTCAAAGTAAAATTCGAGAGAGCGTAACAATCAAAGAGGCTCAGGTATCCAAGCAGAGTCTGTATGATTACGCTGGAAAATCGAAAGTAGCTATGGACTATATGAAATTCGTTGATGAAGTAGAGGAGATACAGAATTATGGGAAAATATAAAAATAGTGCAATCAGTAGCTTTGTAAACAAAAACGGAACTCCCAAAGAGCAACTGGAAAGAGTTCAGATTGCATCTATGGATATAGAACCAGAGGAACGACATAATAGAAGGGTGCATTTACTTATGAAGCAGTCTGTTTATCAAAAAGTAAAAAACGCTGCTGAACAAAGTGGTGTTTCTGTAAATCGTGTTATAGAAAGTTTGATAGAGAAGCACTTATAATTTTTACATGTTTGAAAGTCGAAATTCGGCATTATTAATCGATTTTTTATGATTCCTATTGCATTTTTAGTTATATTATGATATACTTTAAGAGAAATAATATAGCAGAAAGGAGCCCTATAAATGGAAATAGAACTCACCGCAAAAGCAAAAAAAATAAAAAAGTTATATGATAGAGACTTTTTTTCAAAAACGGATCTAAAGAATATGATGACAGATCTAGTTGCAGCAGAAAATGCCGAGAAACCAAAAATAAAAAAGGCTATCAAAGAGAGACTGAACACATTAGGATTCTCAGTAGACTCTAAAGATAATAATGAAAATGATGATATAGAGTTAGAGCAAATTCGAAAAAAGGTGACTCTAGCAATATCTAGTTATGCATGGGCAGGTTCCATTCGTTCTGAAATAATCCATACATTATATCATACTTTTCAGCAATATGCTGCCCCAGCTGATTTCCTGTTGCGTTTAGTGGAAGCACATGAACCTCGAAAAGAAGACACTCAGAAGTCTATTTTTCATGGTCAAAGATTGCGTCTGCGTTTACTGAAAATGGCAGCAATTATGCTGTTGGATATGCCTGCCGACAGTATGTTCTTAGACAATTATACTGGATATAATGGTCTTGGTTATATTAAGAAATACTGTATTGATAAATATTGTGACAAAAAAACATGCACCAAGCAAAAATTGAAAGTATTGATTGTTGAAAAATTAGATGATTCCATTTTCAACATTTTAGAAAACCCAAAAACAACAATCGAGCAGACTAGACGAAATGGCACATACGGTTTGCTGCGTATTTGTGATAATTTGGAAGACGGCTATTTTGATAATAAAACTAGAATGGATTTGTTTTTCTTTGCTGTTGCTTACCAATTTTCTGCTGAAGAATGTATTGAAAAATTATTTGAAGAATACTACATTAACAATCTCTTAGCTTGTATTTCCGATGAAAGAAATAATAGCGTATTGCCAGACGGTCATGGAATTCATTGGAAAGATTACAGAGATATTGTCTGGCTATACTATATTGACTGGCAATACAAAGATACTGATAACCGTTCTCCTATAGAAACACTTGCGAAGATTGAAATGGCACTTACAAAACTCAAAGGAGATACAACGTATCATTCTAAACACAAGACTTCTGCAAATACATCTTACTATGCTGATCTTCGTTATGATGTTCTTTTTAACATAAAAGAAGAGCAATTCCTTGATTTTATGAGGAAAACGTATGATTGCAATAGTACTGTACAGCAAACTGCCTCTGCAATACAAAACGAAGAATTTATGCAAACTCAATTGACGATGGATTCTGGTTTTACATTTTTTTCTTCTGATACAATAAAAGATGCGTGCAGTATACCTCGAGATGATTTTCAGAAGGGAACAAAAAGCGAAGCGTTTAATTCGTTTTTTAATGAAGTAGCAAAAATACTTAAAGAATCTGAATGCTGTAATCCTGAAGAAGAACATATAAAGCGATTTTGCAGAATGTTTTATCATGCAATTCGATATATGACAACTTCAGAAAATACTACAAAAAGAAAAAATGCGGTTATTACGAGAACAGAAGTTCTTGCACATTATCATGCATACTATAATCAAAAAAATAAAGGAAAACATAAGAATTTTTCTGAAGTATGGGCAGATTATACGCACCGAATTACAGGATTAGATCAGTATCTGAATGATGCAAATTTTATTCCAATGAGTGAAAAAAATATAATTGATATGATGTGCGTTCTTTCCAGCTATTATAGTATGCAATCTGACACAGATGGAGCTGAATGATGAAAAGAATTGTATTGAATCAAAATACAAAAATTAAGCTCGATACTTCTAATGGTAAAAATACTAGAGTTTTTACCATACTTGGAGAAAAGCCAATCGGAGATGGAGCATCCGCGATTTGCTACCATGCCAAAGATGAAAACGAAATTAAGGGAACACTCAAGGAATTTTATCCTGCAGATACAGCAGTATTTCAAAGAGATGCAAATGGGTATCTTCGAAAAGGAACAGGCTATCTAGTAGAAACTCCAGAAACATATTTAAAGCCTTATCGATTTCTGCAGGGAAAAGTAAGTGCATTTGAATTTATTCCAAATTTTGAGATATACACTGGTGTAGACAGCGTGTATGTCTGGACACCGCAACCTCCTTGTATTCCATTTGATGGATTTTTGAAAAAAGTTTATCATAGTCCACAAAGAAAGCCTGTTGAAAATCTCATTCAAATATTACTGACTATTCAGCAGCTTGCTGTCTGTGTAGAACAACTCCACTGTGCTGGACTACTTCATCGCGACATCAAACCCTCAAATTTTGGTGCATATATTCGAGGTGAAGAATTTTTATCTCAAACTCTTTGTTTGTTTGACATTAATTCTATTTGCGGTGTAGATGATGCAGACCAGATAATTGGAACAGAAGGCTTTATGGCACCTGATTCTGTTTTTACATGTAGAAGTGATGTGTATTCGGTTGGTGCAACGTTATTTTACGCGTTGACAAATCGTACTTTCTGTGCAAAAAATTATCCGCATATCCCGAGATTACTGAAATCTAGTGAAATGTTTCGCTGTAGTTCCCTGCAAGAAGATACTGAGATCCTGAAAATTTTAACGAAAGTCCTTCAAAAATCATTGTGTGAAGATCATGACAATCGTTATCCGTCCTGCGAAGCTTTTTTAAGTGATTTTGAAAAAGTATTCGCACCACTTCGGATTACAGAAATACTTAGAGGAAATGGAAATCATAATCGTTTTCTAACAAAAATCAGAAAGCAGATTGACACAGATGCGGAAAAAAACATTCGTTTGGTTTTACAACATCATTTGTATGACAATCCAATACTTCCGGATGAGTCAAAAAAGATTTCTGTATGCATTTGTGGATTTGACAATATAGGACAACTTTATTTGGACATGCTGCTTAAGGTATTGCATTTTCCAGATGTTAAAATCAATTTCTTCGTGATTGATCCAGAATGCAAAAAAGAATTATATTTGGAACAGCGTCCAGCATTACAAGATTTTTATTGTGTTGATATGCACAAACCTTCACAAGATTGCTATGGAAATATCCATTTTTATACTGCTGTTAATCAACTTTCAGAACAACCACAATTGATTTTTATAGCAGAAAGTTCTGATAGTCTTACACTTCGAAATAGCAGAATCATACATTATCAATTTTCTGATTCATCATTGCAATGTGCTCTGGAAACAGAAAAAAAGTCACTTCCAGAATGGATTACTCCTATTTATATCAAAAAAACTATTCAAGCAAAACAACAAAAATTAATAGAACAAATGGCATGGAATGTGCACCTTGTTTGGAAAAAAAGTTTAAATATCACATGGCGACGTATTAAGGAAGAATTTCGACATCCATATAATTTCAATTCTTGTATATATTTTGTATTAACCATGAGACACAATTTAATGTACATGAATATTGATTTAAGAACAATGTCTGCTGAAGATGCTGCAGAAGCATATCTAGAAAAATTGTCAAAAAAGCGTGATATATTGATCTGTAATGAACATGGCAGATGGGTAACAGATAAAATTACAGACGGCTATATTTCAAAACTTTCTGACATAGAAAGTATGTCAAACTTGAAAGCCAAAGATGAAACCGAACGGCAACATGTTTGCATTGTTCCATCAAGCACAGAACATTTACTGAAATCATGGTCGCATCAAAAATGGGACAATTCTACACCAGAGGAACTAAAAAAACTAGATGCACTTGAACAGATGTCTGTACAATTACATCGTACTTATCAAATATTAGCAAAAAATATTCGAAAAAAAGAAAATATCCTTGGAGAACTCATGCAAAGCATGAGAACTTGCTTGCCTGAACATTCAAAAGATTCTTGGAATGCATTTTATCACTGGTTCAATACAGTAAAAGATGTTTTTCATGGAAGAACTGAAAAAACAAGGCTTTGTCAGTATATGAAGCAGAAATTTCTTAGCTTAATTCGAACAGAATCAAAAAGAAAAAAAATAGAAACAATCGTCAGAAATTTTTCTAATGATATTCTACCAATTTTTCGTGCAGCAGAGTATCGCGATTATAAAATAGATGACGAAGCATTGATAGATCAAATTCCGTTTATTTTAACTTATCGAGATAATATCACACTTGCAATTCCATTTCAAGCGAAACAAATCATGAAAAACTTCTATGCACCTATGATCGTAAATCCACAGAAGATAGAGTATTTATGTATGATAGACGACCGAGATGCTATTCGAGAAATTTGTGATATTTTGCCAAGAATAAAGCTACTAAAAGAAAAAAATGTTCGTTCCTCTATAGAATTTGTATTTGTAGATCATGACTCTATGATAAAAGAGATAAATCTCAAAGCCATAAAAGACGAAGGATATAATGTTCGTATCTTTCCAGATGAATCATCATTGCTTGTATGGTTACAAAAGCAAAACCGTACAAATCAACTTTGTGCAGTAGAAAATAATCTTGGCTATTTAAGTGGATACCTTAAAGACAAAGATATTCCAAAGTATAGGTATAAAGATGGTGCCATAGTTACATTTTCAGATAAAAACGCACTCTCCTATATTAAAAAGGAACCAGTTTTGTTGGTAGATGATGTGTTCCGTATTTCTAATGCTGTCGGCAGTAGTTCTGATCAGCCAGAATTCCATGAAGATTACGAAAAACTTTTTGAAATCTATAGAAAGAATCCTTCTACATGGAAGAAACTCTGCAATTTTTTATACCAAAAACAGAATACAGTATATATTGCAAAAGGCGACGAAGAAACTGCATCTACAACAAAATTTCGAGTTTTACTGCCATCAGAGTGCGGAAATGGTGTAAAAAAAGTATTAGAGGCAGCAGTAGACAAAAATATTATTTCGGATTATGATTGTGAATGGATCAATACAGAAACATTTTCTGTTCAAATGTCTTGTACATACTCTCAGCAAAGCGGATTTTATCGATTGTTTGGAGAAACAAATGCATTAACACATCCTGAAAGAATCGAATTTAAGAATAACTCCTATTCTCCAGACAGTCTAATTATTCAAACTGGATCTTTACATGAGAATATCTCTTTGCGTTATAATGATTATAAAACACCATCAATAGAACAATTAGACCAATATGATCAACTACTAAGAGATTTACGAAATTCCGGATATTTGCTCAATTATGTTTATAGAAAGCCAAACCTAGATCAACAGAAAAATGGTTTCTTTTCTTTCACTTATGCGACTAATTCCATTCGAACACTTTTGACAAATGCAGGACGTATTTTTGAAGTTTATATCTACCATAAAGTAATAGAATCAGGTAAATTTGATGATGTTGTAAACAGCTATACTTGCAAATGGTCTGATAAAGTGAAAAATGAATTTGATTTCGTTTTAACAAAAGGCATGAAAACGATTTTGATTGAAGCCAAAGCAAGAAATGAAATTAATAATGATATTATTTACAAGCTGGATAGTTTGCAAAATCACTTTTCTTCTGATATAAAAGCTATTTTATTGGTTGATATTAATTCTGATATTCCAGATTATATTCGCGACCGTGCGAAAGAAGATAATATTACTATTATCAATGAAAATAAATCAATTGAAGATATTGGAAATGTACTAAACGAATTTTAGGTTATACAGCAGAGGAGAAAGGTGTATGAACATTAGTACGAACATCTCATATATACTCAAGCCAGATATAAAATGGCTATTGTTCACCAATAGAAGCTATACCGCAAAAATACAAAAAGCAGATAAAAATCGATTATATAATACCGACCAACCCGGTATTGTATACAATATTTTAGAAGACAGTTATGCACCTGTTGGAACTGGATATGTGGTAACTGGTGTTGCCGGAGAAATGTGGCCAATTGGCGAAAGTGCACTTTCAAAATATGATATTTCCAAAGAAAACATTACAAGTGAACCTCAAGATGTACAAACCAAAGAAACTGGAACCATTATGGCAGGTGTGCAGATTCCAGTGAATATCACATTTCAGTTGCAAACAGACTATGGCGAAAAAGTGTGGCTGAATGGCAATCGAAATGGCATTGATCATGGAACTGGTGACTGGGTACTCGTTTCTACCAAAAAAACAGAATCTGGATTATTGGTTCCGGACTTTACAGATAGCGGTAGAGTTATTAACGGAGCAATTATGGAAAAGCTGTACCGAAAGGTCTAACCACATCTTCTACAAAGTTCTTGTGTAAGTCTAATATTTTGCTCAATTATTTCGTAAACATACTTAAATACCCCCAGAGATTATATCTCTAGGGGTATTTGTTTTAATGAGTTGTGATATGTAATTCTCTTTTTTTATTCTAATACAGTTTCTCTAACCTTTCAAACGAATCAAAATCCTCTTACGCGACATATTTTTCAGCTGCTTTTCGACTTCCAGTGCTTCTTGATAGTACTTGTTCGCGTTGTCAGGTTGATTCATAGTCTCATAAAGTTTAGCTATATTGTCCAGAGTTATGAGATAATTATGTAGGTAGTTCGGATTCTGTGGATAAGTATCTTTTAGTTGTTTGGAAATTTCAAGATCAGCTTGATAATATCCAAGTGCATCATCAAGCTGATTCATTGCTTCATAGATTCCGGCAAGTCTTTCAAGAGATATGGAATAAGCACGCAGATAGTTTGGATTTTTCGGATAGGAAACTTTTAGCTGTTTTCTGATTTCAAGATCCTCTTGATAATATTTAAGTGCATCATCAAGCTGATTTATTGTTTCATAGATTCCAGCTACTTTATTCAAAGACATGGAATAATCACGTAGATAGTCTAGACTTTCTGGATAGGCATTTTTTAATTGTTTGAAAATTTCAAGATTCTCTTGATAATATCCAAGTGCGTCATCAAGCTGATTCATTGCTTTATAGATTCCGGCAAGTCTTTCAAGAGATATGGAATAAGCACGCAGATAGTTTAGATTTTTCGGATAAGAAACTTTTAGTTGTTTTCTGATTTCAAGAGCATTTTGATAGTATTTAAGTGCATCACCAAGTTGATTCGTTGTTTTATAGATTCCAGCTACTTTATTTAAAGACACAGAATAATTATACAGATAGACTGAATTTTCCGGATAGGTATTTTTTAATTGTTTGGAAATTTCAAGAGCCTTTTGATAGTATCTAAGTGCATTATCAAGCTGATTCATTGTTTTATAGATTCCGGCTACTTTATTCAAAGGTGCGAAATAAGAACGCAGATAGACTGAATCTTCTGGATAGGAATTTTTTAATTGTTTGGAAATTTCAAGAGCCTCTTGATAATATCCAAGTGCATCATCAAGCTGATTCATTGCTTCATAGATTCCAGCTACTTTATATAAAGACACGGAATAATCATACAGATAGACTGAATTTTCTGGATAGGCAACTTTTAATTGTTTTCCAATTTCAAGAGCCTCTTGATAATATCCAAGTGCATCATCAAGCTGCTTCATTACTTCATAGATTCCGGCCACTTGATTCAAAGACACAGAATAATAACGCAGATAGACTGAATTTTCTGGATAGGCAACTTTTAATTGTTTTCTAATTTCAAGAGCCTCTTGATAATATCCAAGTGCATCATCAAACTGCTTCATTACTTCATAGATTTCAGATATTGCACTCAAGCATATAGAATAATTATACAAATAGTCTGGATTTTCCGGATAGTCATTTTTTAATTGTTTGAAAATTTCAAGAGCCTCTTGATAATATCTAAGTGCATCATCAGGCCGATTCATTGCTTTATAGATTCCGGCAAGGTCTCCAAGAGATATAGAATAATGACTCAAATAGTCTGGATTTTCCGGATAGTCATTTTTTAATTGTTTAAAAATTTCAAGAGCCTCTTGATAATATCCAAGTGTATCATCAAACTGATTCATTGCTTTATAGATTCCGGCAAGGTCTCCAAGAGATATAGAATAATTACACAGATAGTCTGAATTTTCTGGATAGGCGTTTTTTAATTGTTTAAAAATTTCAAGAGCCCCTTGATAATATCCAAGTGCATCATCAAGCTGCTTCATTGCTTCATAGATTCCAGCTACTTTATATAAAGACACGGAATAATCATGGAGATAGACTGAATTTTCCGGATAGGCAGTTTTTAGCTGCTTAAAAACTTCAAGATTTTTGTGATAGTATTGCATCGCCATATGGAAATTGTTTGTAGCTTCATAGCACGCTCCTATTCCACGATTTATAATTCCATACATATTTGCTTGCTTTCCATCAAATGTCAAAATATTTACTTTCTCATACACATGTAATAACTCATCATAGAATTTTATAGCATATGAATATACATGCTCTGTCTTTTGTAAGTGATCAGCATAGTCAATTACTTGTGTTATGTAGTTTTCATCATTCTTTAGAACTGCATACTGTTTCTTCCTTTTCGCCTCACGGCAAAATTTGGTAATATAAAGCAGCATATATGCATCGAGTTCTTCAGCATCTTCTTCATAAACCGCATAACATTTATCTGCAAGATTTCTGATGCCATCTTCAACTGATGATGCATATCCACACTCTGTAGTATTAAGCCATTCTGCAAAGGATTTATGAAAAAGCTGCAGATTTTGATCTGTTTTTACAAGCAACGTTGACAAAGGCCGACAGAATCGCTTCAGGTCGTTTTTTCCCCAGTCCATTAGCTTCATAAGTGTACTTGTTGGCATTGGTTCTGGTGATGCAGCGATCATTCCCAGTGCATCTCGCCATTCTTCTTCATAATCTCGAATCGTATATTGAGAATGACTCGAATTAAAATAGCGGTCCAGCGTTGCCGTATATAGCTTGTCCAATCCTTTAGGTATCGGGTATTCGTGAATGTGGAACAGATTATCTGCAATGTCTGCTAAGATATTATCACAAACACATTTGGCATAAGCAAACATTAAATCGCTAGCATCGATGAGTTTTTGAATGAAGGCATCTTTTTCTGGATATTTCGATAACGCCTCACCGAGTCTTTTCTCATAGTAATCTTTTAGATCGGCTTTCCCAGCTTCAATATAAGTGTCAATGTCAATGTTCGAACAGCTGCTAAACCGTTCTGTGATCTCAGGAATTTTTCTAGATGTAATCAGGAAACGCATGTAGTGTTTCATCATTGGTGCGTATTGATCAATAAACTTCGCAAGATGATCATTTTTCATTTCATCCAATGCATCTATAATGATGATCTGAATTCCTCTGTCGCCATCAATATTATATTTTGCAAGTGGTGTGGCAATTAACAAATTGAACAACATGTTTTCGTCGCTATAATTCGGTCTTTTTTTGAGTATATTCAGCAATACACTCCGATAATCCGGCATACGCAGTGCAAGACGGTAAGATATATTTCGAATGATGCTGTCCGTATTGCTGAACTCACTGCTCCTACAATCACATGGGAATGCTGCAGTAATGTGCGGTTCATACATTTGCAAATGTGCAGCGAACATGCTTTTACCTGCACCGGGTTTCCCATACAGCATCATAATTTGACTGCCATGTGGATCTTCTACCCATGCTTTTATCTTCTCAAGAAGCCATGTACGACCAATCAATTCATTGCCGAGCAACTCATCAAATCTAGTAAGTACATCTGTTTCGGGCAATCCCAGCAGTTCTCGAAGTTTCCTGATTTCGCGGTCATACTCCTGTATCTCGTCACTATTTATAAGTTGAATGATTTTTTGTGCTTCTTCCTCTAGATATTTATCAAAGACATCTTCACCTTGATCTATATAATCGGGATAGTTACTCATATCACCCCATTGATATTCTGTTAAAAGGGAAGGTGGGGTAAAAGAGCCTGCAGGTTCCAATAAAATTGTTTTTATCATTCCATATTTGGAAGAAATAGCGATAGAGAGTTCATCTCTGCAAACAGACTCCTCTCTTGCAGAATAAGCAGACAAGAATGCGATAACACTACGACTTTCAATAATTCCTTTTGTAATTTCGTTTCTCCAATGCGAATCCCGTGGAATTTTATCCGTATCAATCCATATGTCCATGTTATCGTCAAGTTCCTTAATTTTTTCAGCAAGTCTATGCACTACTTCACTGTGATTATCATGACCATAGCTAAAAAATAATTTCATAATTATACCTCCTTTGATTTTTATTATGAGAACCACTAGAAGTTATCGCATTCCATTTCTTTCACATACTTATAAAACGTCTTCCTGCAAATTTTAGCCGCTGCCGCACACTGTGTATCATTCAGAGTTCCACCGAATCGCACAGAATTTTCTCTGATGAATTTTATTGCTGGAGTTTTCTTTTTGACATTAAGTGTTGTTCCCTCCGGTGTCCCAATACGCTTGTTGTTTCTCCGTGCTGTTTCGATGCCCTCTTTGATTCTTTGGTGCGTGTCTGCCACTTCTTTTTCGGCTTGCTGAAACGCAATCTCTACTTGTTTCGTGGCAAGAAGTTGCAATACTTCGTTGGTAGCTTTGATGTAAATATCTGCAATATCATTGCCGACAAACGCAACGCCATTGCTTAATGCTTGTCTGTAATTTGCGGTATTGATTGTCGACTCTTTGAGAAACACAAGTTCTACACCTTTCTGGTAGAGTTCCATATACAAAGCTACTCCTTCAGCGGCATTTCTACTCATACGAGATACGCTGTCGAATACAATTGTGTCCCCAGACTGTACTTTGCTTAGAATCCTGTCAAGCCCTCTCCTACACATCTTAGTTCCGGTGTAGGTTTCCTTGACAATTTTTGCTGTTGGATATACAGCAAGGATATTGCGGACTTGTCGCTCAATGTTCTGCTTTTTTGTGCTGATACGGCAGTACCCATATATCAATCGCATAACGTCATTCTCTTTTCTAATAAATGTGTAAAAGAAACATTTGCTAATTTTACACATTTATTATAGCATAGAATCTTGCAGTTGTCGATGACTTTTACACATTTTTTCTCAAAGGTCATTTTTACACATTTACAAAAACAATTGCTCTTTCAGAAGACTTTTCAAACAAGAATTATGATTAGATTTCGAATCAATGCTCTGTAAAATTAAAGTTTTTATAGTGTACTAAAAAAGTGATTGATTATTCTGGATTTTTTGTGGTATACTTAAAATAAGAGGTGATTCTATGGTTGAGCGTAAGATCTACATGAATAAAATCAAAAAACTGCGGGATCAACAGATTATTAAAGTTGTAACAGGCGTCCGCAGATGCGGAAAATCCACTCTACTGAAACAATTTCAATCTTATCTTTTGAATTCTGGCGTGGATCAGGAACAGATCATTGCAATCAATTTTGAAGATGTCGAAAATGAAAAACTGCTGGACTATCATGAACTGCATTCCTATGTGACAGAACGACTAGTTTCAGGGAAGATGACTTATATTTTTCTGGACGAAATTCAAGCTGTTCCTAATTTTCAAAAGGCGGTAGATTCCCTGTTTCTTCGTGAGAACACAGATATTTATATCACTGGTTCCAACGCACACTTGCTTTCTGGAGAACTGGCAACTCTTCTCTCTGGAAGATACATTGAGATTCCTATGCTGCCTTTATCTTTTGCCGAATATCTGGAATTATCAGGTCTTGAAAAGCATTCAGCATGGCAGAAATACTTTCAGTATGGAGGATTCCCTTATGCAGTGCAGATTGCAGATGACGCAATCCGACACGACTACTTGGACGGTATTTACCACACAGTTCTGATTAAAGATATTGCTTCTCGCAAGCGAATTAATGACATCAATTTATTAGAAAGTGTGATAAAGTTCATGTTTGACAATATTGGCAATATTGTATCCTCCAAGAAAATTGCAGACAGTCTGACTTCTTTTGGACGAAAGACTACCTCTCTCACAGCTGAAAACTATGTAACTGCTTTGACAGAGGCATTTATCCTCTATAAAGCTGACCGCTATGATATACAAGGAAAGCAGCATTTGAAATCTCTGGAGAAGTATTATGCAGTTGATATGGGACTTCGTCAGTTGTTGCTTGGAAATCGCAGACGTGACATTGGGCACATTCTTGAGAACATTGTTTATCTGGAACTGATTCGCAGAGGCTATCATGTCAGCATTGGCAAGGTTGGAGAACTAGAGGTAGATTTTGTTGCGGAACACAGCGGAGAAATCGCATACTATCAAATTTCTGCTACTATCATGCATGAGGACACTTTTGAAAGAGAAATTGTTCCATTAAAACGAATTCGGGATAATTATCCGAAGTATATCATCACAATGGATGAAATGCCGATGGACGAAGACGGGATCAAAATTATCAATGTGCTTGATTTCCTTTTGCAGTGAAATTGGAAATCTAGTATAACATTTCTTAATAATCAAAAAATATTACCTACTCAACGTCGCCAAAACGTTGAGTGGGTAATATTTTTTGAAAGAGGAGGAGTTACTTACATGCTGCTCTCACTGACATTCACATCTGCAACATCTTTAGCGGTGCACTCAGAAGAATGCGTATCGCTATTCGAATCTGAAACACCAAAACTCTCTAAACCATCAGTTTGTACAGGCGTATCCAATTGCGATGTATCTGCTGTAGGAGTTGCTCCGAAGTCATTCAGATTGCCGCCTTGTGTTTGTACAGCAGCATTAGAAAGATCCGGCTGGAACGTGCCAACCTTTGAAACCTCTCCTGTATTTTTATTCTCTACCTCAACACTCCACGCTTCTCCTTTCTCAGTAGGCGGACAGATGTATGTAGTTTCCTGATATGATGGATTTTCCAAATAACAGTAGTTTGCAGTTGTAAGGGAAGTTTGGTTTTCGTCTTTTGACTCATACTCACCGGATCTGTTGGTTTTTGCCGATTCCAAATCATAGAGTCCAGCATTGTTAACGGTGTCGTTGAGTTCTTGTTGACTCATTCCCGCTTGGTCAGAGTATCTGAGAAATCCACGATTTTCCACTTCATACCCATGGCTCCTATCTGGGGTCCCTTGGATCACTTCCTGCGTATGCGGATCAATGAAGTTTCCGTTCTCATCTTTTGGGGCATTATTTTCGATTTGTTCGTTTGTTGATTTTCTGATATAAGGTCTATGATTTCCCATATCGTTTATTCCTCCTTTTTGATTTCGTTGACAAAGAGATTTTATGATCTTCTTGGTGTGGCATTCCCCCTTTCACAATGGAAAATTTTATAAAAATGTGTATTCTTTTGTATTGGTATTATAGAGAATTCCTCCTTCCAAATGCATGATCCAAGATGCAGGCAAGTACGGCCGCATTGACGGCGAATAAGATGTGGTGATCGACCGATTTCGACGTAATAAAAGGTCTGTAATCGAGGCGGAAGACAGCCGAAGATCTTTGGTTTCTGCGTGGGAAGATTCATATACAAGTCGTTCGCCAAACAGCCTCGACAACTTTTGAGCACTTTCGCCACCGTGACGGCTGAAAATGTTGTATTGAAACATATTGAGAAACTGTTCTGTAGGTTCGTTCTCTGTAGATGAACTAAAAACATCTGGTGTAATATACATAAACTTGACATTATATTGATACTGCATCTCTGCAAGAAGATCTTTCAGAACAGAGAGTGACGTATACGTTCCAGCATTGAAGATCAACAACAGTGGCTCCCCACGTTTTGCCCGATAACTGATGTCCGTTTTTAACTGGCGAATCAGCTGCGTATTCTTAGTGTTCATTGCCTGCGATACAGAAAACAGGGCGGCACATCCAGTTGGTACATCTGCTACACTCTGAACAGCATTTTGATTGTGGTACTCCATGCTAGCCAATGTATGTTCCAAAGGGAGTAGATCTCTCCCACTCTGTGCCAAAACTGCATATAAATCGTTTGCGTGAGAAGGACTTACTTTTCCCTGAATCGTCAATTGCTTTACTGCGGCTGTCATGGCTGTTGCCGTATGTAAGCGGAGATAGTTTGCTTTGGTCAACCTCCCGTTGCCTTGAAGAATAGAGATTTCTTCCAGTGCTTTTAAGCAGTGCTTCATGCTGTCCCTCTGCAGTTCTTCCAAACCTGTTTGCTCAAAATAGCGATAAATTTTGTCAATGCTTTCGTATCCGTCTTCTGTGAACAGCGACATATACTGATCACAGGACGTATTTACATAAAAGACAGTCGGAAAGAACTGCTGCAGCATGGCCTGCATGCTCCTAGAATTTGCAAAATCAACCACTATTGCCGTTGTATTCGGCATTCTTTGAGAGAGAAATATGCGAAAACATACTTCTGATACCTTTGGATTGCTGCCGCTTATCAGATAGGAGCATAGCTCTGTTGGAAAAGACAACTGTATATGATTGTTGTTCATGATAGAATCTCCTTTACTTTTCAAAGTGAAACCAGTATGGATATTGGTTTTCGCCATTGCTTTCCACTTTTCTTTCAAATACAACTGCATCGCCAACGGAAAGCTGTGACAGAACATATGCCGGAACGATTGGGACTCGTTCTATTGTTGTGGTGGTAGTAAAGTCTAGGTTCAAATTTGTAACAGGCATTATTATTTCTCCGGCATGCTCAGAAAAATACCGAATGCTGTCTGCATCGTTACAGAAAAATACAATATTATTAACAAATCCAGCCAATAATGCATTCCCGTCTTTTTCTGACCAAGTGGAATACAATTGAGCCACAGATTGAATTCCGGCAATAACGCGGATACCTGATTGACGCCCGAAATTTACCAAATCCGGAAGGTATGTTAGTTTTCCGGGAAGAACTGGAAACTCGTCCAAGTAGAAATAGATCCGATCAGCGTTGCTTCCCGCCAATGCACCTTTCATGAGAATGTCCAATATCAGACGAATTGCTTTCGCAGAAGACTCTCTATTATCGAATTTAAATTCGACAAACAGTTTTTTTCCCGTTCTATTTTTGATGAATTCCCGTAGAGAAAAATCACCGACCCCGAGAAAATTTCCACGGAATGTGTTTTGTAAACAATTTATTAATTCGCCGAGAACACCAGCGACTGTCTGTGGAGCCTCATTGCCAATAAGCTGTTTAGTAGATGCCAAATCTGTATACTGCTCACATGCATTTATCATTTCCTGTTTTTTCATAGAGCAGATCTTCTGAATAGCATCTCTCGTTGACGGTAAAGTATGGCAATGCCTGCACATGGCAATCAGCAAATTTGAGAACAGGTTGCAGGCTGCCTGTGGAAAATATGGGTTTTGTGAGCCTTGCAGTATGTCGTTAAAAATGGTCTGTGCCACCTCACGAGCATTCATCTCCAGCTCCCCATCATATGTAATATCTTCCAATAAATTCCATTTAGGCTGTGCCGATGCGGGATAGTTAGGCAGATCCGTGAGTGAAAGAATTACGTCTCCCGATTCAAAAAACTCTGAAAGATAGTCGCCCTTTGGATCGAAGATAATATGGATACTGTTTTTTCTTTTTCTTTGGGCTGTTTGAGAAAGAATCTTTTTAACAAAGTGTGTTTTACCGCTTTTTGTTGCTCCTGTACACAATAAATTGATGTCTTCCAAATCAACCGCATGCCTTTGTCCCTCATGATCTGTACCACGCACTGTGGCAAGTCTGCCGTAAGAAGCTGGTTTTGGAATAGGTTGATTTTGGTAAAAATCGTATGCAATCATAAAAAATCTCCTTTATATCACCTGAATTTGAGTTGCCTGAGATTCTGTCTTTTCAATATTGGCAATTCGAGCGTACGGGTCTGGGTGATCGCTCAACAACCGTTCCATAAGGCTTACTTCTACTCCTTCCGTTTGAGCAAGATCCTCAAGGAACAACTTCATTGGCAGGCTTGTTCCCAGTTTTACAGTAAAGGAATCCGCGGAATATTCCTGCTGTCGAAAAAATATAGCAGCTACAATACTGTGAAGCAGCACCAGCACTCGAAGAAACAGCCTGCTAAAACCACGAATCAATTTGGTGATTATTCCAGTGATCGTAATTGCTGCGAATCTACTGCATGCCATACAAAGCAGAATAAACAGTAGGAAGCCAAATATCAAAACGGCTCCAAATTCGACAATCAGAAATATACAGCAAGCCGCAAGAATATTCACTTGTAAAAGAGCAGAGAAATGAGAATCATAATGCAAGGTGTGAGATAGTTCGTGGCTCAACACAGCCTGAATAACACTGTCATTTTCTTCCATTAATCCCCGTGTAACAGTTATTTTATTGCCAAGACTGAATGCGTTCCTCGTTGGTGATGGATTGATGTACAATTTTATTTTTGGGCACTGCTTGTTGGCAGACTCGTATTTTCTTTTTATAGCCTCAAAATCTTTGACCAAACGGTTCCCCTCTATGCTTCTGCACTTTTGGACTGGTATTGCATGCAGAGAGAGAAAGTCGAAGAAAAAAAGAGCTGCAACACCTACTACAAGAACAGCTATGACTAAAAAAACGGACATGAGATTTCCAGTTGCCAGAAAAGCGGCAACTATATCACTAGAAACCAGAATGATGATTCCAATTCTACTCAAATAATCTCGAAGCATGTCGACACTTCCTTTCTTTTTTACATTTCTATTATCACAGAAAACGATGTTTTTTGCTTTGTCAGGTGGATCTTTTACATATGTGTATGTGTAGATTCTAAGAGTATTTTTTTACTAAATCTTCTGCTATTTTGTTTTCTACACTGACAGCTAGGACACAACGGTTTCGGACAGCAAGACTTTCGTCAAGGTTTCCGTTTTCGCCAACATCTTGAACGTGAAAAGGGGTGCTGTCATACCCCGTTCCGATGCAGATGATCTGTTCCTTGGAAACATCAAGCTGCTGTAGTATTTTAGCAACAGCCTCCGCACGCTGCCTTGATAGCATTTTGGCAGAATCTGCCTCTCCAGAAGTGGCTGTCATACCAATCAAAACACACTTTGCTTCTTCTGATCTCAACGTTTCAGCGAGTGGCTCCAGTGTCGCCTTAGAGGAATCCACATCTTGGAAATCTGCCGTATCTGGGATAAATGCCACTTTACTCTCCGGGATTTCAATAATATCACTATCAGAGAAACTGAGCGGTTCTGATGATGTTTCACCATTATACTGCTGATCACCAATGTTTTCTTTGACGCTAATTGTTGAAACACTAGGCATTTCTGCAGTGGTGCCTGATTCTTCTGCTGAAAAAACAGTACTCTTACACGTCGATGTCTCACAACCGCCGGCAGCAAATATGCCTTCCCAAAGAGAGATCAGGTTAGATCGGGCGACGCTTCCCAGTTCTTTCTGTGGTGATGAAACATCACCGATTCCATACGGAACTATTTCATCAACATTGGAGAAGTCTGGAATCTCCTTGTTGGAATCCAACATTGAAATCGTTTCAGCTACATTCAGATTCTCCAAGTAGCCTTGGGTCAAATCCAAAGTTCCAGTTGTGGACACGCAACTATCCATGATAATAAGGATTTTCTTTCCTGATTTATCGGACAATTCTCTTGCACCAAGCTGGATCGCTTTTATTGTGTTCACCTCAGCGGTTTTCGGGATCGCTTCAGTTTGAATCTTCTCGCTAACCTCAGCGATAAACCGCTTGGCTTTGCGTTCTCGATTCGTCGAAGAAATATTGGCAGCCGGTTTGCTGGCTGTTTCTCGAACCGCGATATAAGGTGATCCATCATCTTCGACTACAGTAATAGAGCCATATGTAGAGGCAGCATCCAAAAACTGATCCTCGATAACAGACAGGTCCGGAGTGGGTGCATTGTTGTGATTCCCATATACCACCACAATGTGCGTGGGATCACTTGCAGAAGCCGGTCCACACCCTGTCAGCACGTCACCGAAAGAAATCAATGCCGCAATTGAAATTGTAACGAATTTTTTAACTATATTCATAACAAATCTATCCTTTCTCAATATGTTTGCTGTGTAAGCGGAATTGCAACTGGGGCAGCAGCGGTTGCACTAGCTGCAGGAGCAGCGGCCGTCGGAGCGACTGCGGGAGTTGTCTGGGTGGTCAAGTTGGTCACAGACTTGTTATCACCTAAATGTTCTGCGAGAACTTGTCTCGCAACAATTTCCATTGACACTCCAAGTTTCTCCAAGCTTGCAATTGCTTCGGAATAGCGGTGGTTCTCGAAACTCAGCTGATCGAATGCCAATGTATTTTGCAATTCCAAAAGCTTTGCTTCTTCAAATGCAATCTCACTCTTGACTCTTGCGAGCTTCACTCTGGAATCCCAGATCGCTTTGTCTACTGAAAGAGCAAACGTAAAAAAGCTTGTGGCAATCGGTAAAATGGAAAGCATCACCATGCTCATTTGATGAGCGGATTCTGTGCTGGAAATTACGTCCGCAGCATCATTAAACATCAAGTCAGAACTGCATAAGCGTTGTGCAATGCTGGTAAGCAGTAAGACGCCAACGACAGCCAAGGACGAAATCATGACGATCTTAACGGTTTTTTCTTTGATTTTTAATAAGCTCGCCAAAACCATGGGCAACGAATCGACGATCACAACCAGACCAGCCGTAATGATGTTATTCATGCTTTGACCAATATTCTGAAAGTTTGCGTCCATGATCTCCTTATACGTGAGAAAATCAACGGTAACAACAAAGGCTACAATCAAAAAATAAACGATTGAGTTGCAGTACAAAGGTGCTTTTACAGTGTTTTGAATCGATTTTTCCATATTTAAACAGTCTCCTCCCCTAACAAACTTAATTTTTTATCCAACTTTGTTTCTATTTCTTTTAAAATTCTGATGTTACTTTCGACAACTATTAAATCGGATTGGATATTTGCCTCTAATTTTGAAATGGTAGCCAGATGGCAGCGGTGTTGTCGATCAAGATCTTTGTAACCTTGTTGGACCTTAGCCCTAATTATAGAATCCATGTAGTCGCCATTAAACATGTCAAGGTTCGAATTCTGTATGAACCTTTTACATTCATCTTCGACACAAAATTTGGCCACCACAGCTGGAGTGTAAAATGCCATAGGCGTTGCTCCGCCATTCTTTGTGTAAAACTGGATATTTCTTCCATTTACATCTGTTTCACACGTGGCCGGAGCCGATTTTCTTTTCTTCTTTTTGAACATTTTTTTGCACCCACCTTTCAAATTGTTTCGTGAGAAATCAAAAATCGACTGATTTCTTGATCGATGCTATCATTGTTTTTGATGTAAATTCTCCAAGCAGGATGCTCCTCGAAATACATCTCATTTGGAATCACCTCATTGATTGCAGAATTTGCTCTGTGCATTCCAACAAAGTACGAGATCAACTTACTGCGATATCGAGCACCAACACCGAAAAGTGTTTGCTGCAGCTGTATTTGGTTCGTTCGAATCGCATCTTGAAGGCTGTGTAATTTCTGAAATGAAGCTTGACATTCCAGAAAATTTCGGCGATCTTCATCGCATGTCGAATCTGTCATTGACTTCTCAAGCATTGGATTCACCCGAAGTTTGGACAGAATTTGCGAAGCCTCAGCCCTTTTTGACGCCGTTCGCAATTCCAGATGTTTCAGTTCAATACTGGCGTATCTTTGGAATTGGCTCTTCTTCTTTTCACCAAAGCTGGAAATGCATTGAGTTTGCGTATTAATGAAATTGCCCCTCTTTCCATCCAACCAGCCCAACAACTTGCAGTACCAGTTTGGGGTGTGTAGACCACGCGGTTTATTTTTCTTCATATTGATCTTCCTTTCTCTAAGAAATCTTCTTGTTGTTGTCCCCCTTAACTATCTATATTATAACTTATTTCAACGTGACCTGCATACAGACGTGTGTAAAAGCTATACACATACACATTATAATTAAAATCCGATTTTTTTGCAAAACATAACCCCCTTTATAGTCGAAACTATAGAGGGGGTTATATGAAACTTTAAGCAAAAACAATCGAAGCATTAAAAACAATGGTCTGGCGATATTTTATGAGCTACTGGAGCAACCGCAGAATCTGCTCGGCAATCGGTGGGATCCCACCAGCTGTAAAACGGCGTAGGTTTTATTCTGCTTTGACTATCGCTGCTTAGCTTCAAAATCCTTGCGGTTAATGTGTCAAGTACTATTGACAATTTCAATCACAGTCATTCCTCAAGAAAACTATGCACCCGACACCACTCACAAGGTTTGTGGTATCCATCTTTCAGATAATGTCCGCAAGAACGTTTTTTCAACTGGGACTGATAGTGAGAAAGTGCAGAATAATATTCTGCCGCAGACGGACGTGCTTCTGGATTTGTTGCACCGTCTACGAAGCAGCGAATAAAAAGATTCTGCAATTCCGGTGTAAGGATCTCAAAATCAGGGACATCTTCCGGCAGCCGTTTTCCAATTACATGCTTTGCAAAAAGAAATTCTCCTTTCTTAGCTGCCTCAAACTGATTGACCGTCACATCAGAAACGTTCTTAGACGGTCCAAGAGCCGCCATATCCACACAGTTGCGATAAGGAGTGGCTCCGCCCATCAGCAGAGCAAAGATATGGAATCCCAAAGCATACAGATCCGTTTCCTGTGTAAAGGAACCACCCTGCACTGTTTCCAGATCGGCATGCTGATCATTGAGTTTCTTTCGAAGTTCTGGTGCAATCAGAGCTTCTACGCCAACCTGACACGGAAATGTTTTCACATTGCCGCCCTTGCTGTTCTGCACAGTGATGTGGAAACTATCTGTGTCTATGAGTTTTCCCATTCCAGTTGCTTTATCTAAGGCGATGTTTTTCGGATTGTAATCTCCAATCACCTGACCGGCACTGTGCACCAAATTTGTCATGACGCAAAGGTTCATAGCCACTGTAACCTTCTGTTTTTGATCCAAGTCATCACCAAAATAGATGTCCTGAAGCTCAGTGATGTTATTCACCCGATCCATAATATATCCCACAAAAGAACGACTTGAAGCGTCCTGATACAGTGGAACTAATGGGAAAACCACGGCATTTTTAAAGTATTTTGTTACCTGAAGCCTAGACATAACAGTGACCTTGTTTCGCCGTTCCAAGGTACGCTTCTCCGGCTTATAAATTTTAGCAACCAGATCTGGATGCCCTACTACCGGATGAAGCGTTGCCTCACCGCCCGTTTTGAACGGGGCATCGGTTATCTCGTAAGTGTTACCATTATTCTCATATAAAATCATAGCAATCTCCTCTATTACGCCTCTGCGGCTTCCGAATTCTTACTTGTTTCTGCATCTTTTTCGACCATATTTTGATCCTTTCCTGCATCGGAATCAGCTTTTGCCGGATAAATATACGGCTCCACAAATTCTTTTACCTGTTCTTCTGTAAAATCACTGTAATGCTGTCGCACAAATTCTTCAAACTGTCTTCTCTTTACGGAATCGTCATACGGTGTTTCCCGCAAAGCATTCCAACAGATCTGAAACCAATCCACTTCAAAGGGAATGTCCTCCGCTTCTAAGCAGGTCTGTGTGTTAATAACAGCAGCAATCGACAGATCATCTACCATTTCTTCGCATGCATCAGAGGCAAAAAACTTCTGAATGTTCTGTTTCTGAATTTTTGAATCAGCTTCTGCCTCCTCATCACTAGTGCCAAATGCATAGGAAACAAAGAAATTCAGCATGGGAACATCCATTTCAAATGCCTCGCCTTTCATTGCCCGCGGGAAACAGCGATTATAAACGCCGTCAGTCAAAGCAAGTACACAAGCTGGGTGAATCTTTGCCTTTCCAACATGATAGTGGCTTCGCCATGCAAGAGTATAAACCCCTCCCATCTCGTCATTATCAGGATGCGTGATGGACCACCATTTTCCGGTGTTCTCGTCAAGCCCTACAATGGCAGAGTCACCAACACTGAAGTAATAAGCAGTTTTGCTATTGCAAAGAGCCATCGACAGAGTTGTATGATAATCTTCCGGATGATCAGGATCATTTTCCTTACAATAGCGATCAACCGCATTGGCAGCTGTATGCCCAGCAATCAACAGCAAGCTTTGATAGTCTCGATCTGTCCCGTTATCTGGAAAAGATTCTTTCAGAACCCTTTCAACGGTCTCCACGGCGATCTGAGAAGCTACCTCCGCATGCTTACAGCTTCCGACGCCATCAGCTACAACAACGGCTTTCCATGCCGGAGAAATGTCGACTACAGTAGAATTGTCTTGGCAGCCTTTCCCTACCCGAGTATGAGAACGGCCTACCATAGAAAAAGAATATGATGTCAGCATAATAATCTTCCTTTCTGAATTAATAATGTTTCCTGTACGAATTTAACTCACACAGAGGATCCTGACTGCCTGCGAACTGGTAAATGTCATCATTTTCGACAATATCTACAGTGTCCGCTACCGTTGTGGCAATACCCGTCTTGGTATCCACAACGCCCTGAGATTTGCCTGGAACCATGTAGTTTGCGTTCATCTGCATGGTGAAGCGACTTCCCACAGCATTGCTGGAGAATGTGACAAGGCTTGAGTTGATAAAGTCCAAAGCTGTCGGCAGTCCATGACTGCAGTCCTTAACGGCATATGTCCGAACTTCCTTAGACAACGACTTCGCAGCCTTATCAGAAGCACCCGGCAGCAAGATGACGTGCAACCGGCACTTGGGGTGATCGCCCTCCAGATAGTGCCGGCAGAGTTCTCTTGCAGCCTCTGCATGTTCGCTCTCATCAGTCGGATAACCGTCTGTGAACATGAAGATCTGTGGACGTTTGCATGCAATGCCTCTTGTCTTGTATACCTCAAAGAGAGCCTTGCAAGCATAGAGCGACTGGATCACAGCCTCATAAAAGCTAGTACAGCCGCCGTTTTCCAGCTTTACATTCCGCTCAAACAGCGACATCGGGATCCAGTTCTGCTGAAGTTCCACTATATCATGAAAATTCAGCACACTAAAATCGATTGTCTGCTGTTCTGCCAAGGGCAGGTTTGCTCCAGTACCGATCTCATTGATCATCTCCTCTGCAATCTGCAAATTAGAACGAGTTTCACCGGGTTCCACACTTGTCATGGATCCACTGTTGTCTACAGCAATTACGACAGGCTGATGAATACTGTTCATAGCAGCTACACTTTTGCTGAGTTTGATGTCTTCCTTCTGAATTACGGGTGTTTCAATAGTGTTTGCCATAAAAAATCATCCTTTCAAATTTTTGAGAATGGCATTCTGCCATTCTGACTTTGCATTCTCATTTGGTTGATAAGTTATCAACTTGAGAGTATCTATGTAAATATATCAAAAGAAACGCTTTTCCTTTTGACATATGTTATTATAACATATCTCAGCATCACGGTACGTTAGCCATGGAGATTTTTTCAATTATACACATGTGCGTAACGAACTGATACTATTCTATTTTTCAACTTCAGCTGATTCTTATATGAATCCGACTCACACAGATGCGAAATGACTTGAATTGATAAAATTCAAAACCGGCAGTGGTTCATGACCGCAGTCCTTAATGGCATGTCCGAATTTCTTCAGACAACGACTTCGCAGCTTTATCAAAAGCAACCAGAAGCAAGATGACGTACAGCAAACACTTGGAGTGATCTCCCTCAAGCTAGTGCCAGCAGGGGTTTCTTGCCGCCTCTGCATGTTCACTGTTTATTGCCATTGCAGATTGCAAAATTTTATTTGGACTACGGAAATCGTTCTTTTTCTTTCTGACTCTTTTTGTTTATCATTTGGATATACCTCCCATTTTATAAAAATAATCAAAATCCAACTAAAGGGTTTTGATCTATCTATATGAACATATCAAAGGCAATACTTAATCTTTTGATATGGTTGTTTTTTATATTTTGTGGTTGCATTGCATTATTGAAACATGCAAACTGTTATGTAGTACAGTTCAACTGTTTCTTATACTCTCTTGACAATTTTATTTTACCATATATTTTTATTTATTGTCTAACAGCTTGGAAATAAAGAATCGTACATGTGTATATTAGAATTTTGATGATTCTGCATATTACGGTGGATGTTCCCCCACCATATTTTTATACTGCATCATCTATATCATCCTCCTCAAATAAATAAAAATCGTCCATAAATAGATCATCATCATCAAATGAAAGAGGGACGGGAAGTTCTGGTTCGCTGTATGCAGCACGAAGCAGAACCGGAAGGCATTCAGAAATGAGTTTGAAAATATAAATCAAAGTGAAAACACCATGTTTTCCGATAGATTCCATGTCTTCTCCATAAAATTTGAAGTCATGAGTGATGCAAATATCATGATCGTTCTCCATGTAAAGTTTTACAAACCGATACTTCCAATTTAGCGTTTCGATTGCTTCTCGCATCACTTCTTTCTTTTCAATTCCAATGTTTTTCAAGGGATAAGTGACAATTTTAGCATCACCATCATTTCCAATTTCATAAAAAATTTCAATGGCAATAGAATCTGCGAATAGAGATTCTATGATAGTATTGTTATCTGTTTCATGTACCTGATAAGGCATTTCATTTCGTTTCATTTCATCTGCGATTGCTTTTGCATAGTTATTCATAATGAATTCCTCCTAATGTTGTAATCTGTCCTCGTTGCAATATAAATTATATCATACAAGGTGTCATGTGACAGTATGCATTGGATTTTTAGTGTACACATGTGTTTATATCGTACCCAGTAGAATGCTATAGTTTTTTTATGAAGTAAAATATTTTTTCTTGCAAAATCAATCGGTCCATCTAATTTTTCAGATTGTTGAAAAATCGAAAAAATTCCTCTTGATTGATAGATTGATTTAATATATGATTTAATATATGATTTAATATATGATTTCGGCTGTCTAAAATGCCGAAATTGCGTTGTTTTCAGATTTAATTACGTACTTTCATTTCCGCAATTACGTACTTTCATTTCCGCAATTACGTACTTTTTAGTTGACAAGTACGTAATTATGTGATATAATTTGGTAAAAGGAAGTGATAATTATGGCTAAGTTATTTGAAACGGCCATTGTTGAAAAAAGGAATGTGCTCAATGAATTGCGAAGCAATAATATGAGTCTTCAGGAATTGCGATTTTTCAGTATATATTTGGCAAAAATCAATCCGTATGATATTTCTACAAGAGTTGTCCGGTTCCCTTTGAATGATTTTCGAAAAATTATGGGACTTAAAGATGATATGAATATTTCTCATTTTAAGTACACTGTACGGCATATCTTGCAGCAGATCGTAGAAGTTCCGAATGAGAATGGCTCGGGTTATCGTGCTTTTCAATTGTTCAAAGAAGCTGTTGTCGAAAAAGATGAAAACGAGGAATGGTATGTCGAGTTTGATGCTCACGATAAAGCTTTACCCTTGATGTTTGCTTTTAAGAACAAATACTTCCAATATGAATTATGGAATGCTTTACGCCTGAAAAGTCCGAACCAAATACGAATGTATGAGATTTTAAAGCAATATGAGAATTTAGGAATACGAGAATTGTCTGTTGTTGAACTTCGAAGTCTTCTTGGTATTGCATCAAATGAGTATACAGACCGTACAGGTTGGTCCAATTTCAAGAAGAAAGTATTAGATAGTTGTCAGCAGGCATTGCAAGAATCAACCGATATTTGTTATACATACGAACGAGGAAAAGTGGGCAGAGGCGGAAAATGGCTCTCTATCATATTTCATATTCAAAAAAATATAAAGTATAAAGATCCGCTGACCTTGAGAGAATTTATTCAAATGCAGCCGGATACAAAGCCAATTGATGCCGAAGCTGCGATTGACGGTACAGATATGGACGAGCTTGTTGAGATCGATTATGGCTCAAAATTAGGAAATCTATTGGGAGAAGCTGCTTGCAATAATGAGTTTTCTGTTGAACAAGTGCGGCTACTACAGGATCTTGTTTTGAAAGCAGCTCAAACTAATGATAAGATTGCAATGTGTGATTACCTAATTGCAAAAGTGCATAAAATGAATTTGTACAATCCCCAGAAAGAAAAACGCTTCACATATCTTTGCTCCATGATAGAAAATGACATCAAAGAAACAAATTCATGAGGGACCAAAATTTTTGATGTTTGGTTGTAAGTCAAGATACTATGCTCTTTTGTGGAAAATGTTACTTTTTATTAATTTGTAATTGCAAATTGGACAAATTATTTTATAAAACTTTAGAATTAAGCGATATAAAAATACAGGGTGGACACGATGTCCACCCTGTTTCATGTGTATTTTTGTAATATGGTATGCGAATTGCCGTTTATTCTATGGCAAACAAAGTTTTTATCTATTCAAACGTAAAAATAATATCGATTTGAAATTCAAATCTGAAGTTTACAATATTTATGCTAATATCGCTCAAAATAACCCTAGAATCCTTTGTATGGCATTTTAATCTGTTTTTCTTATTTCTTCCCTTATTTAAGCAAAAGGCTCTCAGAATTAATCTGAATGCTTTCTAAGAATATCAGATATATTTTATATGCTTGTTTCTAACGATATTAGTCTATGCCATAACATTGTCATAAAATAAATTAGTTCGATACTCCCACTGATTGTCGTTTTCTGACAATCAACATTTTTTTGCCCATGTCAAAGAGGTCAGAGACTCGTCATGGAAATTTCTTTATGGCCTTGTTTCTCTGCCTAAAATGAACGCCGCTAGAAACTATAACTCTAGCGGCGTTTGTTTTGTCTTACAATTTTTTATAAACAGGCAAACTTCTATTACTTTCAAAATACTGCTGTTTTAGTTGCAATCATCGATTTGCTTTTTCAACTGTGCTTTTGTTCAGTGTTTCCTTAGAGTTATACAAAAATCCCAGCAGAGATCACATCTCTGCTGGGATTTTTTCATAGGAAATTACGTGTAAAACAGACAGACAAGCTTTTTGCAATGCTACTCTAACTTAAAGCACTTCTGTTCACAAAATGCATATCCGTCTTACTTTTCTCACGAGTTATGATGACGTTGTGTCACAATAACCTGAATCGGTTCACGAATCACGATTTTCCACATTGTATCTCACCTCCTGCATGAGCCAACATCAAAGAATGATATGTATTACGATCTTCCCAATAGAAATCAACGGTGATGCCATAGT
>OFSC01000447.1_pt1 | contig 34494 bp, 27 predicted proteins | sample 1543201 | NCBI WGS metagenome assembly OFSC01 (sample SAMN04209228, study PRJEB22552) | human gut metagenome | biome: gut; material: feces | host: Homo sapiens | place: USA: Oklahoma
AAGATGGATCGCAGCCGCAGAGCGACAAATCCTCAGAATTATAAGGAAGATGGAACGATCAAGAAAGGAAAGAAACGATGGACCTACAGTCATCATTATCAAAAAATGCGAGATCAGTTAAAAGCAATGCGAAGGAAGCGTGCAGCTGTCTTAAAACAGTGGCAAGAGATCTATGCAAACCGTTTGCTCGAAGAAGGGGATGAAGTTTATGTGGAGGATATGAGTTTCAAAGGATTACAGAAACGGAAAAAGAAGACAGAGAAAAAGAAGAATGGCAGGTTTAAAAGCAAGAAACGGTTCGGAAAGTCGATCGGGAATCATGCTCCGGCACAGTTTCTGTCGATCGTGAAACGGAAACTGGATCAGACGGGTGGCAAATACCATGAGGTCAATACCCGAAAGTTCAAAGCCAGTCAGTATGACCATGTGACCGATACCTATACCAAGAAGAAACTGACAAAACGTCATCATTGGGCAGACAGAGACTGGGTGCAGCGAGATCTGTACAGTGCCTTTCTCCTGATGAACTCCGATCAAAGTTTAGAACATGCCGACCGTGACTTATGCATTCTCCATTATCCTTCCTTCAAGAAACTCCATGACCAGTGTATCGAGGAGATCATCGCCTCCGACAAACATATCCCGGCAAGTTTTGGATTTCGCCGTCCTGCATAGATAAAAAGTGAACAACAAAACGGATCTAGCTGAGTCCGTCAGACTGCCGCAAGGTGAAACGTGCCAGGCACGGATGTCTGAAATGTTTCTGCAACAGAGAGACTATAACTGACAGCTTTCTGACATCAAAAAAGTACCAGATCCTCTGAGATAGAAGATCCGATACCGATGTTCGGAAACCTTAAGTGATGTCCTCTTGTCCTGAAACCTGCACCTATTGGTGTGCAGATCAGTTAGTTGTAGAACCGTAAGAGATAATTTACTTCTTTTACTTCTTATGATGATTATCTCAGGTTCGTATTCCTTTTTATATAAACATCTCCAAAGATGATACTTTGTGCATCTGATTGCTGAAGATGATAATCATGAAAGAAAAGATCCAAGTTAAGGAAGTGGCTTTGGAACGAAGTGTGAGTGGAGAAGACATTTCCTATGTGCGGAAGAAGAATGAATAACCATCTCTCCGCACAATATGTCATCCATGATGACAAGACTCATGATTTGTATTCAATTCCATCAGTCCCTTCATCTCATTCAAAGAGATCACATCCTAGAAAGACTCAGGGCAGATCATACTCTGAAGATATCGTTAAGATCATGAGATTGTAATTATCCATGTGGACTATCCATCATATTTTGTATGACAAACGATATGACGATTGGAGGAACAGCATATGAGAAAGAGATACAGGAAAAGAACAAAGAATGAAGTGAAGTGCTTTCAGATATCATCGTTTTATGATTTATCCTTAGATTCCAGAAGGACTGCATTAAAAGAAACCGGAAAATTTTGTAATGTCAGTGGAAATGATGCAGCGATGGATATGATCCGAAAGAATCGATATTTCTTTAAATTCTATCCGGATGGGACGATATATGACGGATATGTGGATGATACTCAGTTGGAAAGTTCTGTATATGTATTTTAAAAATGAATTCTTGTGAACAGGTAGCTTAGATGAATGACTGCTGCCTGTTTTTTTATATATGATTTTTCTTTTTCAGAAATTCTCTCATATTTGTAATAGAGAAGAAGATCATAGAAAGGAGACCAGATTATGAAAATTGGAATCACAGAACGAGGAGATGCAAGTATCGATTATCAGTGGGTTGAAAAATTGCCATCCGTGGATGGAACAATCCTGATCACAAAGAATCTGACAGATCGATTCATTGATACTGTTATAAAATGTTATGAGAATGGGGACAAGCTGATCGTCCATGCAACCTGTACAGGATGGGGTAGAACAGATTTTGAACCCAATGTTCCTGATTATAAAACACAGCTGCATCAATTAAAGAAACTGATCAAAAAAGGTTTTCCAGCAGATCATTGTGTCCTTCGTATTGATCCAATCTTTCCAACTCTTTCTGGATTAAATCGTGTCATGGAAGTGATCCATGAGTTTCAAAAGCAGAAAACAGGAATTAAGCGAATTAGGATCAGTGTTTATGACGAATATCATCATGTAAAAGAGCGATTAAAAGCAGCAGGATATCGACCTTGTTATGGAGAAAATTTTCATGCATCTCCAAAACAAATGGAAAGCGTAGCAAATGCATTAAGACAGTTTTCATATTGCACATATTCCCATCATGGGCAGGTTACTATGAGAAACCAGTTTGAAACCTGCGCAGAAGATCTGTTAGTAAAAAGATATCCGCATTCTTTTAAACAGGTAGGTTGTGTCAGCAACAAAGACATTGAACTCATGGGATTGGAACCTGTATTAAACAAAGAAGAGAATGGGCAGCAGAGAACGGGATGTCATTGTTTGACTTGCAAGACAGAGCTTTTAACCAACAAATATCGCTGCCCGAATCAATGTATTTACTGTTACTGGAAAGATAAGAAAGAGGTGTAGAATCAGGAAATACAAATAAGATGCTTGGAGCATCCAGATATCATCATTTGAAAGAATGCACAAGAGAACTTACAACATTTTAGGTTAAAAGCTCATAACTTTAGTAATTAGTAAAAATCAATATATAAAGGTAAAATGACAAACGAAAGGATTTTATATATGAATATTCAAACTATCTCAAAAGAAAAAAAGGAAGTCATGATTGAATTAACCGCAGACGATTTAGGAATTATTTGCAATGCTTTGTATGCTCAATTAGGCGAGAAAAAACATAATGATACTATCATGCAGTTTTATAGTGACATGATGATGGCAAGAGACTTATGCCGATATGGTCATGTAGATGATTTTTGTCTTCACAACATTGTAAAATGTCGTAGTGGATTCAGAGGTGTTTTATCGGACGATGATATTGAAATATTCAACGAATATCTGGAAGATAACGACCTGCCAACAGCTTTTGGAAATTCCGATTTTGTACGAATCTATAAGCGGATTGTTGGGGACTCGCAAGACAGTGATACGCTTAAAAGCTGGATGGAACAAAGTTAAGTGAATTAGTTAGCGCGTTAATGAGCAGAAACAAGATGTTAGCGATCTTCTTTAGGAAGTGGACACTCTGGGATTCTCTAGTCCTAGACCCTGTCAAGCTGACACCAAAATAATGACAAATTGGAAGTAAAATTGCCTATGTGGGAGCATCCTTTGCTTTTGGAATGTGAGAGTGCAAAAGCAGATCAGTAGAAGAAGATATGCACAGAAAGGATATAATCATGAAAAAAATAACAAAGTGCCCGTATTGTGGGAGTTCTGATGGATTATATAATGATTTTAATGTATCAGGAAGAGAATTCTACAAATTTAATGGAAAAGAAGATGGAGAAGACATTAATATAGGAGAATAGATGACTATGAAAACCAAAAGAGAAATTATGAGAGAGATCGTTGAGACCACTTTGATCAAAACAGCTACAACAGATCTGGAAGGTCGCTACCATAATGGTAAAGGGAAAAATGCAATCGAAATGATTATTGTGCAGGGACATATTCTTGTTTATAAAGGAAAAAAGAAAACAGAATTTAATCCTTGGGAAATTGAGGAAGCGTTGGATTGCTTTTTTGAAGAGAAGAGGCAAACAGAAGATAAATCGATGAGCAAGAATACTAAATTTGAATTAAAAGAGCTTTTGAGTGTACTCCAATGTATGAATAAAGAAAGTCAAAAAGTTTATCCATATCTTAAACTTAACAAAAGAGCTCAAGAGAGATTAGATATCTATTACGAAGCAGTGCAAATGATTGTGGATACATTAAATTATATGATTGCAAATCCTCCAAGTGAAAAAGAAAATAATGATGATTTTAAAACAAAACAGGAGATTATGCAATTAAGAGCTGCATCAATGATTAATCTGTTTATAACAGAAAGAGGAGTTTGTATTGGCTCATTAGATAATCGTAGAAGTGTCAGCGTAGGAGAAGCATATCGCGATTTTTATTGTGAGAAAAATAGTGTGAAAGACACAGATTGTTTTGTAACAAAAAATATTTATGAGGCTGTAAAATGGCTGCATAGAATCGATGAAGATAAGATTAGAGTGAAAGATCAATGTATGGATAATGAATAATTTGAATTTAAGGAGTGTGCTATGGCTTACGGAATTATTGTGGATGGTACCAAAAAAGGATGCATAGGAGATATTGGAATATATCATTATTGCGATGAAGGAGTTGAATATGAGGGACAACGATTTGAATTTTATAGATGTGGAATTTCATATGATGATAATGATGGATATTTAAAAATCATTACTCCTGATACTACTCCCGATATGGATTCATTATACAACAAAATGAAACTTAAATATCACATGTCTGTTGATGAGGGCTGTCCGTCCTATAAAATCGAAATCGTAAGATTAACAAAAGAAGAATATGACGAAATGCGTTATGATCGATCCACACAATCTAAACAATCATGGGCAGATTATTATTATAAGCACAAAAAATATTCAAAAAGATTAAATGAAAAAGCGAAATGGAAAATAGGGGACAGAGTTGAAATTTCCTTTGTTGATCCAAGAGCAAAAAGTCATCTTGTTGGAGATGATTACGAACCACTATCTTTTACAAAAGGATGTAAGGGAACAGTAATAAGACATTCGGATGGTCATCATGATGGAATAGATTACTTAATTGAATTCGATGAACGCATCGGAAATTTGTCCTTGGAATATGGAAAAAGTGATCATTGTTTTTGGATGAATGAATCAAAAGAAAATGGCAGATTAGAAAAAAGATTGTTTATGTGGGATAAACCAGTGCTTTTAGAATGTAAAAGCATAAAAACAGATCAAATTCAAATGAAGAATTCACAAATATTTGATGAAAATGTAGAAGCTTTATATAAAATGAAATCGCAAGAAATGTCTATTTCAAATCTTTTAGAGACGATTGAGACACTGTAAAAATTAAGGAAAGGAGATAAAAATGCTGACAAAAATCGTAATTTTTCTATTTCTGATCATGATGAATTGAAAGATTGGATCACATATGCAGAAAGAAGAAATTATATATCTTATTCTGCAATCATTTCAAAAAAGATAACAAGCGAAAATAGAAAAATCGTTGAATTGTGTTTGAATCCAATGGAATTACGATATTTCGAGGAAGAATCAAATGTAATGCGAGCGTTTTCTTTAAAAGGAAACTATCAGAAAGATATCAGATTTTTGGAGATAAAAGAGATCAAAGAGAATGAAACAATCATAGATTGATCAGAAAAAGAAGTTGTGATATATCTTGGAAACTGTTAAAAATTCAAAGAGATAGAGAAAGGGGAAAGGAAAAATGAGAACTTTTCAAATTTTGTTTTGTATAAATTTCGGACTGCTTGCGATTTTAAAAGCAAATGATCATTTTGAATTCTTTCGCAATATAAAAAAATCTTGTGGAATTGCAGAATTTGGTTTTGCAATGAACACGATTTATCTAATTGTCTTAAACATAGTAACTCTAATAAAGCCACCTGATACTTCTATGGATTCTACCATATATATACTCGTAAATTTACTCAAAAGTACAACATTTCTTTGTATATTTTGTGTAGCAAGCTTTGTTGTCCTATTTTTTTTGAGATGGGTAAAAGAAATAAAGTAACTGTGACTATGACGTTCATCGACATATACTTCAGATACGTCCTTTTGTACAATAGAATCAGAAAATGAAAACAAAGAAAGAAGGAAGTGGAAAACAATGCAGCAGTATTATACATTTGATCAACTGGTTGAACAGCTACCTGAAATTTGCAAAGAACAAAGACGGTTTTTGCAACTGACTCAGGCAGATGTAGTTGAAAGATTGGAAAAAGAAACAGGGGTCAGAAAAGATCAATCAAAGATCAGTATGTTTGAATCAGGAAAGATCGTAATTCCAGATTTCTTGTCTGATTACTGTTCCATACTAGATATTCGTTTTCCAGCTCCTTCTCATCGAAAGGAGTATTTGATGGAAAAGAAAGATGTTACAAGAGAAACAATCATAAATGAAATGCATTATATGAAAGATGTTGTGACAAATATTATGCTTGATATTGGATATGACATTGAAGAAGATCATAATGAAATTGATATCATTTCTGTTGAAAAATACTATTGTGTAAGAGTAAGCATTCCTAGAATTTGCGAAGACGATATTGATTATTTAACAAATAATTACATTTTTGCATTTATGGCAGCAGAAGATGGACCAAGATTATGTGGAAGGATGCAAGTATATTCTATCTTTCCAGTAGCATATGTAAATATCCCTATGGATCATGAAATCTTAATGTATACTGATGGAGAAACTGCAGACCTTGGAGAAATGGGATTATATATGCATAATGTAATGAGTAAATATATCAAAAAAAAGACAAAACATAGTTGTGAAAAAATTCATGATGATTTGGATTTACTTCCAGAAGAACTATTCTTCAAATTAATAGAACATAGAATCTTACTCATTGGCGACATTTATGTGTATGAATCAGATAGGAAAAAAGGTTGCTTTACAGCAATGATGAAATATCTTGATCAATGGTTTGGACAAGATTCTACCTGGATCTGTAATATATCTCCAGTCTATTTGAAAGAGGATGAGTATGAATATAGGGAAATGAAGGTTGGTTATGACTATCCAGAAGAATCAGATTCCGATGTTCAGCCATTCGTTGATACAAATATTAATATTTTCAAAAAATTTGGAGATATAGAGATTGTGACATTGTCGAATATGACAAGTGGAGAATTTCCTTATGTTGTTCATAAAGGCACTTTTTAAAAGGAGCTTAAGGCAGGTACTTCGGTATCTGTCTTTTTTTTATATGATTTTTCTTTTTTGAATTTTCTATCATATTTGTTGTAGAATGAAAATTTTTAAATCATATGGTCAAATTATGTACCAAATAATTTTAAATAATGGTAAAATGTTAAATAAGAATTTACAAAAAGGGGGAGAAACATTTTCATGGCTTCAAGAAGATCAGAATATGAAGTGGAAGATATGTTTATCGAGCGATTAGAAGGAATCGGATACCAGTTCATAAAAATGAGTAATTATGATGATGTTCTAAATAATTTTCGAACACAGCTTGCTAAATTTAATGCAAAGAAGCTGGAAGAAGCAGGACATACAGCCGCATTTTCTGATGCAGAATTTCAGAGGATTTTGATCCATGTAGAGAATCATTCTGTTTATGAATCTGCACAGATTTTGAGAGATAAATATGTGTTAGAAATGGATGATGGAAATACTGTATACATTGATTTCTTTTCATCCGATACAACCCGGAATATCTATCAGGTGACACATCAGGTCACAATGGATCCAGATCGTAAAAATGATGTCGTATATAAGAATCGATATGATGTAACTGTTTTGATCAATGGACTTCCAATCGTGCAGATTGAATTAAAACGTCCAGGGGTTGAGATCAATGAAGCGATCAATCAGATCAATCGTTATCGAAAATTTAGCTTTAAAGGACTTTTCCGTTATCTGCAACTATTTGTTGTCAGTAATTCTGTACAGACAAAATATTTTTGTAATGAAAATGAAATGGCAAATGGACAGTATCAACCAATCTTAAAATCATTAGTATTTTTCTGGACTGATGAAAAGAATACAAGGATCAATGATCTACATACCTTTACAGGAGAATTTTTTAGAAAAGCAGCGATCACAGAGATGATCCATAAATATATGGTGATCAAAACAACAGAACCTGTATTAATGGTCATGCGGCCATATCAGATCTATGCAGTCAAAGCTGCAAGGAAAAGAGTATTAGAAGCAAACAGAGATGGCTATGTTTTTGCATGTACTGGATCAGGAAAAACATTAACTTCCTTTAAATTAGCACAATTATTAAGGAATGAATCCAGCATTGATCTGGTCGTCTTTTTGATTGATCGAAAAGATTTAGATGATCAGACTGTTGAAGAGTATAATTCTTTTGAAAAAGATTGCGTTGATAATACAGACAGTACTTACGTGTTGATCAATCGCTTGAAGTCTTCTGAAACAGAAATGATCGTTACCACGATCCAGAAAATGGCAAATGCAGTAAAAAATCCAAAATATGCAGATGTCATGGATACTTATAAAGAAAAGAAGGTTGTGTTTATCATTGATGAATGTCATCGTTCTCAGTTTGGAAAGATGCATGGACAGATTCAAAAACACTTCCAGAATGCAAATTATATTGGATTTACAGGAACGCCAATCTTTGAAAAGAATAAAGGTGCAGATGGACGCACAACTGCAGATGTGTTTTATGCAGGAGAACAGATGGATTCGTGCTTGCATCGCTATATGATCAAAGATGCGATCGCAGATGGAAATGTATTGAGATTTTCTGTGGAATATCAGAGAACGATTTTTGCAAGGAATCTGGCAATGAAAGGAATCGACCCAAAGCAGTTAGATGATCCAGAATATTGTAAACGACATAAGATCGATCTAAATGAATTATATCATGATGAGGAAAGAATTCATAAAATCGCGGATCATATCATAGAACATCATGAGCAGCATGTACATCCACAAGGAAAAGATGTATATACTTCTTTATTTGCAGTTGATTCCATTCAGACACTTGGAAAATATTATGATGAGTTTCGAAAGCTAAATGAAGGCCTTTCAGAAGAAAAGCGATTAAAAGTTGCAGCGATCTTTTCTTATCAGGCAAATGAGGATATGGATGATGGGGCAGATGAACATTCTCAGGAATTATTAGAACGCTGTATGAAACAGTATAATGAGATGTATGAAACAACATTTGATCTAGATACGTTTGATTCTTATCGAAAAGATATTGCAAATCGATTAAAACAAAAAGATCTGCCACAGATCGACATCTTACTAGTTGTTAATATGTTTTTGACTGGGTTTGATGCAAAACCATTAAATACTTTATATCTGGATAAAAATCTGATCTGGCATTCTTTAGTGCAGGCATACAGCAGAACAAATCGTGTAGATAAAGCAACAAAACAGTTTGGTCAGATCGTTAGTTATCGTAACATTAAAAAATGGCAGGATGATGCTTTAACTTTATTTTCAGGAGACGGTGATCCAAATGAATATCTATTGGAAAATTATGAGTATTATCTAAATCAATGGATGAATCAGGAACCTGTTTTAAGAAAAGTAACAGAAGATGTTGAAGCAGCAGGTCAGCTAAAATCAGAAGATGAGATCCGTATGTTTATCATTGCGTTTCGGTCCATGGCAAAAACACTGGCAACTTTAAAGACATTTTCTAAATTTGACTGGTCTGATCTTGGAGTTGTTCTGGATGAAGATGAATATGAAGGATATAAAAGCTGGTATTTATATTATAAGGATCAGACACAGAATCCTGATCCACCGGTTCCAGTTCCTGTTGATGTAGATTTTGACATTGAATTAGTTCGAACGGATCGTATCAATGTCGTTTATATCCTGAATCTCTTAAAAAATGCAAAGAAAGAATCAAAGACGGAAGAAGAAAAGCAGCAGGATGTGGACCTGATCTTACGAGAGATCGAACGATCTGATAATGAGCTATTACGACTGAAAAAAGATGTAATGAAAGAATTTATTTTAACAAAATTCTATGATCTGCCAGAAGATGCAGACGTGATGGAGGCTTTTACTCAGTTTGAAAAAGAACAGATGCAGGCAGATATGGAAGCGTTTGCTTATGAACAGCAGATCGATTACAATGTGATCTCTGATTTATTTTCTGCTTATGTATTTAGCGGATCGATCTCTGATGATGAGATCCGAACAAAACTGGCTGGATATAAATTGGGATTACTAAAAATGACAAAACTTACAAAAGCGATCAAGACTTTTGTACATGATACTTATCAAAAATACAAAGCAGAGGGAGAATAGATTATGATAGATACAAGCAAATATCAAGCTCAATCAAATGAGTTATCTCAAAAGTTATGGGCAATCAGCAATGAATTGCGTGGGCAGATGGATGCCAGCGAATTTAAAAATTACATCTTAGGTGTGATCTTTTATCGTTATCTATCTGAACGAACAGAAATGTATATGGCAGATATCCTTGAAAATGATGGATTAACTTATGAAGAAGCGTTTGCAGATGAAGAGTTCCGTCCAGTCGTGGAAGAATGGTCTTTATCCAAGTTAGGATATGTGATCAAGCCAGAATACTTATTCCGTAATCTGATCCGAAAGATCAAAAAATTTGAAAATGAAGCAGATAAATTCAGCGTAGAAGATTTTGAAAAAGCGATCAGCGATCTTACAGGTTCTACTATGGGACATGAATCCAATAAAGCATTTGATGGATTGTTTGATGATATGCGTCTGCAGGATTCTCGTTTGGGGGCTACCGTTTCTGATCGAACAGATATGATCAGTCGTGTGATGTTAAAGATCAATGATATTGACTTTGATCTTCAGGACTCTCAGTTTGATGTTCTGGGTACTGCATACATGATCCTAATCGGGCTCTTTGCATCCGATGCAGGAAAGAAGGGCGGCGAATTTTTTACGCCAGCTGGTCCAAGCAGACTTTGTGCAACGTTAGCAGCTTTAGGATTAGATGAAGCAAAAACAGTTGGAGATTGTACCTGTGGATCTGCTTCCATGCTTTTAGAGGTACAAAAACATTTGACAACAGGAAAAGTAGGGCATTTTTATGGACAGGAATTAAATGCGACAACTTATAACTTATCAAGAATGAATATGATCATGCATGGAATTGATTGGCAAAATTTTGATATCTACAAAGGGGATACATTAAAAGATGATAAATATGGAGATCAGAAGATGACGATCCAGGTTTGTAATCCACCATATTCTTTAAAATGGTCCGCAGATAAAAAATACTTGGATGATGTTCGATATTCCGGAGTCGGAAAACTTGCTCCTAAAAGTCATGCAGACCTTGCTTTTGTGCAGCATATGATTTATCACATGGATGAAGAAGATGGAAGGATCGCAGTTTTATTACCACATGGTGTTTTATTCCGTGGTGGAGCAGAAGGAATGATCCGTAAATACATCATTGATAAGTTAAACTGTTTAGATGCAGTCATTGGACTTGCCCCTAATTTGTTTCATGGTACAAGTATCCCAGTTTGTATCTTAATCCTAAAAGCAAAGAGAAATGGAAATTCAGATGATATTTTCTTTATTGATGCATCTAAGGAATTCAAAGCAGGAAAGAATCAGAATGTCTTGGAGCAGGAACATATTGATAAAATTGTAGATGCTTATGAAAAGCGCGAAAATGTAGATAAATTTGCTTATAAAGCGGCTATGGATGAGATCATTAAAAATGATTATAATTTAAATATTCCACGATATGTTGATACATTCGAGGAAGAAGAACCTGTGGATTTAGATGCTGTAAAAGCCAAGATTAAGACACTGGATTCTGAGACAAAAGCTGCGATTGATAAGGCAGAAAGTTTTCTGAGACAACTTGGATTATAAAGGAGGTGAATGAATATGAATGCTGAAATGATTTTTAATGAATTTGCTAAATATGCAGAATCAGATAGTAAATATTATACATTTGGTAAGCATGGTGTAATAGAAGATGTCCTTGCATGGTTTAATGTTCCATCAGACAAATTTATCGGTACATCTTCCAGTGTCCATGCAAATAATCTTGAAAAATTGCATGATTTCATGATTACAAATGCTACAGATGATCAGTTAAAAGTCATTGCAAATGTTTGTAAGAAACATATGAATGTACCTGCTGTAGATTTTACAGATGAGGCAGCAGAACGGGTATTTGTATCAATGCCTATGAATGAACAGAAATGTGATTGTGTAGCAGTAATTAGAAAAGGAATCAATACAGCTTTAAAAAACACAGGAAATAAACCGTTTTTCTTAGATAAAGCTATCCATAGCGAAAATATTTATAATGTTATGCTTGAAAATATTCATAATTGCAAATTTCTTGTGGCTGATTTAACAACACAGAATCTTGGGGTGTATTATGAAGCTGGCTATGCAAAAGCATTAGGAAAAACAGTTATTTTCACCTGTAAAGATAGCGATTTAAAAAATATATATTTTGATATTAAACAGGTTCAGACAATCGGTTGGAAAGATGAATCAGAGTTATCTGAAGAGCTTGCAAAACAGATTTGTGGATTGAGCCTTGGAAAGAGGTGATTGGATGGCTGTACCTAAGTTAAGATTCAAAGCGGATGATGGAAGTGATTATCCAGAATGGAATGATTTCACAAGGTTGGAGAACATATCAGCATTTATTACTAAAGGGGCTACACCTACAACTTATGGATTTGACTGGCAACCAAATGGTGTATATTTTTTCAGAAATGATTGCATAAAAAATAATGTTTTTGTATATGGTGATTATTCTTTTATTACTGAAGAAGCTAATAAATTTTTACAACGCTCAGAAGTTACAGGTGGAGATATTATAATCGCTATTACAGGTGATATAGGAAAAGTAGGATTGATACCAAGTGAAGTGAAAAAGGGAAATATTAATCAGCATTTAGCAAGGGTGAGAATTGTAAAAAACACTTTTCCGTATTTTGTATATATGTATTTATGTTCAGATAAGGTGCAACGTACATATAAAAAAATAAAAACAGGATTGTCTATGCCACAATTAAGTCTTGCACAAATTCGTGACACTAATATTCCTGTAGTATCGCTTCCAGAACAACAGAAAATTACAGAGTTTTTATCAACAGTTGATACAGTAATTGAGAAACAAAAAGCAACTGTCGAAGCATGGGAAGAACGAAAAAAAGGTGCAATGCAGAAGCTGTTCAGTCAGGAAGTAAGATTTAAAGCGGATGATGGAAGTGAATTTCCTGAGTGGGAAGAAAAGAAGTTATCAGAAATGTTCAAAAAAGTCGTTGAGAAGAATCGTTTGGATTTACCTGCATTAACAATTATTCAAGGTTCTGGAACAATAAGACGAGATGAATCTGAACGTAGAATAACTTACGATGAAAAAGGATTGAAGAATTATAAGGCTGTTCATAAGAATGATTTCATTGTTCATCTTAGGTCTTTTGAAGGCGGTTTAGAAATAGCAAATCAGGATGGAATTGTTAGTCCAGCTTATCATGTGTATAGAGGAAATGATGAAGTTAATTCATTGTTTTACTATCCATATTTTAGGTCATCGAATTTTATTAATGGGAAATTGTCTATTTGTGTAACAGGTGTGCGTGATGGAAAAAATATTGAAATGAGTTCATTTGATGAATTATTGATTCCACATCCTTGTTTTGCAGAACAGCAGAAAATTGCAGATTGTCTTTCATCACTTGATGATGTAATCAAGAAGCAGAAAGCAACATTAGTAGCATGGGAAGAAATGAAAAAAGGCCTGTTACAGCAGATGTTTGTATAATAACAACTGAATAAAGTTTGTGTAATTTTATATTTACATTCCTCAGGCAGTAGAGATCTTCGGATTTCTGCTGCCTTTCTTATTTTCTCATTTAAAATCCCGTATACGCTTTATTTTATATATGAATTTTATTTTTTCTGAAATCTCTCATACTTGTAATAGAAAGAAAAAAATAGAAAGGAAGTATTTTAATATGGAATATAATTATTTAGTAACATATAAAGCAAGAAAAAACAAAGAAGATAAGGAGATCAATTCTACGATCCCGATCATTTTAAACTGCCCAATCTATCAGCCAGAGGTTCTGATGCATGTCAATGAGGCAATTAAAGATCTTCATCGATATGATGATATCATGCTGATGAACGTAGAAGTTCTAAATCTTGAAAATGAGGAAATGAAAGCAGAATGTGAAAATCCATTTTACTGCACTTGTGGTGAGGAAAAAGAAGAAAAAGAGCAGGAAAAAGAGGAATTACATGAAGAAGATCCTGAAACAAAATGCGATGATAAAGATCTAAAAGTATATGCAGATCTGGATCAGCAGCTAGGAAAAGTATTTGGAGAAGAACTTGGTCATGAAATTTTAAAGACGCTTGTTCAGTTTGTCTGTGAGAATCCTTTGTGCTTAGTTGCAATGGGAGTGTAGTTAAAAAAACTTCATGCGTTGAAAGATAACAGGAGAAAAAGTATGGCAAAAGTTCTAAAAAGCGGAATGTTCAAAAAGACAAAAATTGAATGTCCAAAATGTGGAGCAATCTTAGGATTTACAAAAAATTCCTGGCAAAATTACATCGTTTGTCCAGAATGCGAAAACAAAATATTAATTAAGAAGGGGAAAGGAATATGAGAAGAAAAAGGATAACGATCGGATTGTTGTCAATGATGATGACGGTTACTAGTGTGTTTGGTGGAGTCAATGTATCTGCTGCCACACCAAAATTAACAGCAAATCAGGTATATGACAGTACAACCACGATCAAAGGAAAAGTAAAAAAAGGAACTTCTGTTGAAGTTAAGATGGGAATGAAAACATGTCGTTCAAAGATCAAAAAGAAACGATACAGTATTAAAATCCCGAAAACAAAAGCAGGAGTAAAATATACGATCAAAGCATATAATGGGAAAAAATTGTATGCGAAAAAGACATCCAAAGTAAAACATTTGTACAAAAAACCAGTCTACAAAACGGTTCAATATCAAGAAAAAGGACATTGGGAGTGGATCGATACTGGAAAATTCAGTTATAACATGAAGTTTGATTGTGATGTCTGTGATACTTGTGGTAAAAATCTGACAAAAGAATATTTAGCTGCAATTGCTGCTGGAACTCATACAATGAATGAAATGTCTTACAATGATTACTTGAAAATCGGTGGATGGGATCATAGTTGCATCAATCATAAGATCGTAAAGAAAACAATTGAAAAATCCGAACAGAAAGACAATGAAAAAATCAAAATGTGGGTCGTAGATCAGCAGGCATCTACAAAGAAAGAACTGGTCGGTTATGAATGCAGCTGTGGTGCGATCAAAGGAAAATAGAAAGGAAAAGAAATATGACAAAGGGAAAAATAATTAAGATCACAGAAGAGATCATTACGATCGGAATGGATAATGGAACAATTAAGGAAGTTAGAAGATGTGATCTGGATTTTACACCAAAACTTGAAGACTTAGTAGATGTTTTTGAAGATAAAGACCAGATCATCGTAACAAGGAGAAAAGAAACATCCAATGCTGCAAATGGCGGGATCAATATCAATATGACGAACAGTATACATACAGGAGAGTATGTTGCAACAGAAGGAAAAAAGATTGTCAACAAGATTGCATATTGCCTATTTGCATTTCTCCTTGGATCGTTTGGAGCTCAATATTTCTACTCTAGAAAGTTTGGAAAAGCAATTGCTTGTGTTCTGTTTTTCTGGACAGGAATTCCATGCATCATTGGTGTAGTTGTAGCAATTCTCGCTCTAATTAAACCAGCAGATCCGAATGGAAACATTTTGGTATAAGACAACAAGAAGGAACAGGTCAGAAATGGCCTGTTTTTTTATATGTGAAAATATTTTTTTTCTCATATCTCTCATATTTGAAGTAGGGGATAAAAAATACTCCAAAGCATGATTTTTTTTGCCGAAAACTTTCATATTTATAGTGTAAGTATCTTTTAAGAAAGGAGGAGATAGCCGAAAGGGCTATCGAAGAAAAAATATGGGTTTAAAAAAGGTATTTAAAAAAGTTATGTACACATGTATGGCAGTTGCAATGGCTGCTGTACCAACAGTTCCCGCTTTTGCAGCACAATCAGATGTCATTGATTCAACCAGAACAGGGTCTTTAACGATCCACAAATATGATATGACAGCTGCAGAAAAAAATGGTGTGGACCTGAATCAGTTTACCTCAACAGGGAAACAGGATCAGAAAGCAGAGGATGCTTTAAAAAAATACGCGATCAAAGGCGTAGAATTTAGCTATCTGCGAGTAGGTGATGTGGAACAGCAAAGTGAAAACGGAAAAGTTCAGATGATCTATGAACTTCCAGATGAACTGCAGAAGATCATTGGATTATCCAGTGATGACGCTGCAAAAACAGAAGGAAGTAAAGTTTACTTTACATCTCAGATCATCAATCAGAAATTAGCTGAAGCTTTAGAAGATAACACAGTCACAAAAGATAAACTGGAATCTTATATGGGAAAAAGCGGAATAGCTATGGATCTGACAGATGCAAAAGGTGTAACAAAAAAAGATAAACTGCCATTAGGCCTTTATCTGATCGTTGAAACAAAAGTCCCAGAAGATGTAACTTATACAACAAATCCTTGGTTTGTTCAGTTACCATCTACAGATGCTGAAGGTGATGATTGGTTCTATGACGTTGTATGCTATCCTAAAAATGAAACAGGCGTGCCAACTCTTGATAAAAGAGTTCGAAACAATCCTGATCAGGATAATGTAACAACAGCAAATGCAGATTCATTAGAAACATTCACAAAAGCAAGAGATGAATATAAATATCAGAGTACTGTGACAGCTTCCAAAGCTGAAAAGCTCGATTATCAGTTTATCTCAAAATTACCACATATCACATCTTCTACCACTTATCTGTCTACTTATACATTTAATGACACAATGGCAAAAGGTATGACATATAACAAGAATGCCGTTATCGCTATTTATGATAATAAAGATGCTGTTGATACAACAAATGTAAATAATGTAGATCAAAGTGGAGCACTTGCTGTATGGAAGAGCTCTGATAATGATCCAAAATTCACAACAACTTATGGAAAATCTGGAGATGATTCTACAATGAAGATTGAGATGACAAAATCCGGACTAAACGAGTTAAATAAAAAATATTCTGACAAATACATCGTTGTTTATTACACAGCAGACGTAAACACTAATGATACTGTCGTTCTTGGAGATAAAGGTAATCCAAATGATGTATCTCTGACATGGAAGAGAACTTCTACAGATTACTGGGATATCTTAAAGGATAAATGTATTGTTTATTCTTATGGATACAATCTGACAAAGAAATTTTCTGACAACAAAGGAGATGCAACAAAAGTTAAGTTTGTAGTCCGTAACAAAGAAGATAATTATTATTTAATCGGAAAAGCTGATCGTGATGGAATTTATCAGGTAACAGGTAAATCTGCAACAGAAGAAGGAGCTACACAGTTTAGCCCTAACGCTGATGGACAGCTTGTGATCAACGGAATTGAAGCTGATAAATATGGATTTACAGAAACACATTCCGATGCAGGTTACACATTATTGAAAAAAGAAGTGATCGTAGATATTACATCTACAAAGGCAAATATCACACCAACAGAAGCAAATATTACAGGAATTCAGAGTAAAACTGGGGATGATTCTACTGCAAATGATGGTATTTCAAATGGTGCAGAATTAGCGAATGATGTGATCGTTCAGACGATCAATGCGTCATCCGTTGTAGATGATACAAAGGCTCATATGAGTTCTCAGGATGAATCTACAAATGCATATGTTGATATGGAAATCACAAACCAGAAACAGTTTATGCTGCCAATGACAGGTGGAGCAGGAAGCTATCTTCTGATCATTGCAGGAGTTGTCGTTGCTGGATGCGGGGTCCTTATTGTAAAGAAGAATCAGGGACAGAGAAAAGTTCAGTAACATTGTCTCTGCTATCATGCAGGTGAGATATGAGAGAAAAGATCATTTCAATTCTGATCATCCTATTTGGATTTAGTTTATTGTCATATCCGTTTTTCAGCAATTATCTTTTTGAGAAAAGCGCTGGATCTACGATCAAGACATATCAACAATCTGAAAAAACATATGATCAGAAAAAGAAAGAACAGGAAATTCAAAAAGCAGAAAGATATAATGAACTTTTAACACGTTCGACCGTAGAGTTGACAGACCCTTTTAAAGCAAAGAAAACAGACGGGGAAACTACTGCATATAACAATATTTTGAATCTGGATCGTTCCGGGGTCATGGGATATTTGAATGTTCCATGTATCAACATAAATCTTCCGATTTATCACGGAACAGAAGCAGAGATCTTGGAAAAAGGTGTTGGACATCTCGCAGCGTCCTCCCTGCCAGTTGGAGGAAAAAGTACACATAGTATTCTAACGGGTCATACAGGATTAAGTTTCGCAAAATTATTTACGGATTTAACAGAAATGAAAAAAGGTGATTACTTTTTCATACATGTATTAGATAAAACACTGGCATATCAAGTGGATCAAATTTCTATTGTTCTGCCTGAAGATACAAAAAAACTTCAGATCATTAATGGAAAAGATTATGTAACACTTGTAACCTGTACTCCATATGGAGTCAATGATCATCGATTACTGGTTCGTGGTGTACGCACAACTTATCATAAAAAAGATGAGCATATAAAAGCCAGAGTACATCATTCTCAATGGATGGATATTTATCGAAAAGCGATCATGATCGGAATATTGATCGTCATTGGAATTGTAATTGTTCGAAATTGCTTTTCCAAAATGAAAGGAAAGAAAAATGAGAAAAAAAATATTTAATATCATCGGTTGTATATTGATCGTGTTCAGTATTTTATGTTTTCTTTATCCTGAGATCAGTTCAGCTTTTGATGATATCCGATCAGATAAAGTAATAACAGATATTCAGAAATATCCGAAAAAGAAAAAAGCTCAATTATATCAGAAAGCATCAGAATATAATCAAAAAATTTATGAAAGTGGGCAAAATGAATTAAAAGATGTATGGAGTTATCGATCAGCCCCTATTAAATTAACAAAAGGACAAAAAACTTTTGGTTATGTCCAGATTCCTAAAATGAAAGTAAAATTACCGTTGTATCTTGGTGCAACAATGGAGAATTTAAGAAGAGGAGCTGCGATCATGGGACAAACATCACTTCCTTTAGGTCAAGTGAATGGCAATTGTGTGATCGCAGCACATCGTGGATATCAAGGAATTCCATATTTCAGAGATATCGAACGATTAAAGATCGGAGATAAAGTATATCTTCGAAATCCATGGAAGAAAATGAAGTATCGGGTTCAGAAGATTCAGATCATCGATCCATATGATACGGATAAGATCAAGATACAAAAAGGAAAAGACATGATCACTTTATTAACGTGTCATCCATATCGTGGGCATGGAAAATATCGTTATCTTGTCTATTGTGTTCGGGACCATGGACAAAAAATAAAGAAAAAAACAAAAAAAACATCATTCCTTTCTTCAGAAAAGGATATCGAAAAAGAAATTTTTATGAGATATATTGGATTATTCATGATCTGTCTGGTTGGATTTGGAATGATCTTAAGAAGAAGGAGGTGAAAACAATTGAAGAAGAAAATAAAAAAAAGAGGGAAAATAGTCGCTACTTTGATTACTGTAATATCTTTTGCTGCTGCATTAACATGGTATCAGATGCAAAATGCTTATGCATATGAGCATGGAACAGAAAGTAAATCAACGACTCTTAGTAAGGGTTATGCAGATGTGATCATTCATGGTCCAAATAATAAAGAAGAATGGATCAATGTTGAATTTTTTTATTCTGGAAAAAAGATGAGTCAAGACAAATTCAACAATAGTGGACATAATATTACTGTGAAACGTAAAGATGGAGAAAGATCAGGCGTTTATTCTGCAAATGTTCCAACTCAAACAGTAACAACATCCGCAAATGGTAGTGGAAATTATACGAGAATTAAATTTAATGTTGAATATTGGCAACCTGAACATGAAGAGTATTCTTGGGAGTCAGCAGATTCAGTTAGCGCAGATTATTTAAGTCCAAAATACCAAAAAGCTTCCAGCGATTTTCAATCCCAATCTTGGCATGGTGCGGAAGGACGAAAGGTCACTGTTAGCGTTGAGATGTCGATTTATGCTGTAGGAATCTGCACATATAATTATAAAGGAAAATATCATAAAGTATGGAATACAGCAGTTCATTTAGGATTACAAAAACCATCTAGAAGCGTTTATTATAATACGAATGGTGGAACGAATCATGGAGATACGTGGTATTTTACAGATGGAGATAAATTTTCATTTCCATCAACAGAACGCACGGGATATACGTTTGATGGATGGAGAAAAAATAACGGAAGCGGTGACTGGGTAGATACGAATGATATTGTTTGTGGAGGCAACTATACTGTAGCTGCCCAATGGACAGCAAATACATATAGCATTTCGTATGATGCAGGCGATGGTGACGGAGATATGAGTGAAACTTCTGCGACTTATAATAAGACTGTAACTTTGAGTCAAAACAAATTTACAAGAAAAGGATATAAGTTTTTAGGATGGAGCCTGAAAAACGATGGATCTTCTGTAGACTATCAGAATGGGGCCTCATTTACTTATGATAAAGCGGATGATATTACGTTATACGCAGTCTGGGAAAAGGATAATTATGAAGTGAAGTTCCATGGAAATGGATCATCTGCTACCGATTATACCCGAAATTTGCCATATAATAAGACGACAAATCTACCAGAAAATGTATTTGAACGTCCAGGATATACCTTTATGGGCTGGGCTCCGGAAGAAGAACTTGATAGATATAAGGTTATTCCGAAATATACAAATGGAGCAGAGGTAAAAGATCTTTGTGAACCTGGTGAAACTTGTAATCTATATGCGATCTGGAGAAAAACAGACGGATCATTCGAAACAAAAAATATCATACATGATGACAAGATGTTTTTCGGTGATGTAAATATCACTGGTGGAAATGGAACAGAATATGATCAAGGAATGTATGATTCAAAAGCAGCAAAGATTGATAAAGAAAATGATCCGGGATATTTTACGGACCGATACAAAAAAGAAGATTAAAAAAACAGCAGTGGGAGTCAATTCCTGCTGCTGATAAATATCTTATGATTATATGGAAGAGGAGGAAAAGTTCATGAAACATAAGATGATGAAAGCATTCAAACGATCCAGTGCCATGATCTTATCTCTGTTTACTGCATGTTCATCTACCTTAACAGGGTTGGGAAGTATCGTTCCAACAGCAGATGTGAAAGCAAGTAGCGGAACAGCAACCGTAAAAATGAGCAAAGAAAGAAACAGTTTTAAGATCAGTGAACTCAATCGTCCTATGAGCGAAGGATTATGGAAGATTTCTGCAGGAAGTCATCAGACATTTTGTCTTGATTCTGGAAAAAGCATGTGTAATGGAGATACTGTTGAATATAAGACCGCAAATGCAGTAACTTATAAAGACCAGTCCATTGCAAAAGCTTTAACATATTATGAGAACAGTTCAAAGAATAATAAAGCATTTGCTTTAACACAAGCTTATATTTGGGCATGTGGAAAAGGAAAAAGCAAGCAGACCGTTGTATATCAGGCAGGGAAAAATCTTGATAGCGGATATTCAACTTCAGATGCAAAGAAATTTTGCAAAAAAATAAATGATAGCTATCCAGAAGGAACCATTTATTATTATAATGTTAAAAAATGTGTGAAGGGGAAGAAGCACAATTCTCACCAGAAATTATATCGGTTAGATGCTAGTTCTCCTCATGAACATCCAAAACATAAAAGCCTGAAAGAATTTTATCAGGACACAAAGCCAAAAGAGATTCAGGTTAGTGTAAAAAAAAGAGATGCTGATACAGGCGCAACTTTAGCAGGCGCAACTTTCTTATTTTATTGTGATAATGTATACATGGGAAAAGCAATGACCAATGATGAAGGTGTCGCAAGTTTTACCTATTCCAGAATGATCAATAGTGGAAAATTGTATTCAGGCAATAAAACTTATGTAACGAACTGGAAATCATTATCTCATGACCAGCAGGCCAAGGCCACAAAAAATGGATGGTATGATTCTGAAGCAAAAGCTAAAAAAGCAGCGTTAAAAGAAGCAAAGAAAAAAGTATCCGATTATATCAATAGCAAGATGAATGAAACTCATGTGTGGAGTGTCAAAGAAGCAGATCCCCCTTTTGGACATCTTTTGAATGATACTTCTCAAACAAAACAAGAGGGTAAAGGAAAGAAAACAAAATTAAAGTTTTCTGATGTCTCAAATACATGGAATCCAGTTCATATTCATCTTCATAAACAGTCCGATTCAAAGGATCTTGGTGTAGAAGCTTCTTATAAAGGTGCAATTTATGGCATTTATGCAAAAGAAGATATTTTAAGTTCTGATAATAAAACAGTTCTTTATAAAGCTGGGACAGAAGTTGGACAGATCACAACAGATGATGCGGGAAATGGAAGTTCTGGTGATCTTCATCCTGGAAACTATTATTTAAAAGAGATCAAAGCTCCAAGAGGATTTAAGGTCAGCAGTGAAGAAGTCGAAGTAGTCTTAAACAACGATGATAAAACAGTCCCTGCAAATGAACAAGTATATACTGGAAAATTAAGTATTACAAAGTATTATCAGGATGGAGATGAAAAAGTTCCAGAACCTGCTGCAGAGTTTGAAGTCCGAAATAAAAATAAGAAGCTTGTTGATACGATCATCACAGATGATGATGGAGTTGCAACAACAAAAGAGCTTCCATATGGATCTTATTATATCCATCAGACAAAAGGAAAAGTCGGGTATGAAATGGCAACAGATATGTATAAGACCATTGAAGGCTCTGATGAAAATGAGATTCCGATCTATCATTTTGAAGCATATAACAGGAAACAGAAAGCCTGTATTGCGATCACAAAAACGATTAACATCTCAGATAAGGAAACAGATACTTATCAGAAAAAAGAAGAAGAAGGAGCTCAATTCCAGATTATTGACAAAGCAACAAAGAAAGTTGTGGAGACATTAACAACAAATAAAGAAGGATATGCGGAATCAAAGGAATTACAGCCTGGAACATATACGGTGCATCAGATCAAAGGTACAGAGAATTATAAATATTGTAAAGATTTCGATGTAACGATCAATGATGGTGATCACTCAAAGCATGAATATGAAAAAGAGAATATGGGTAGTCCAAAACTCCGTATTATCAAAACCATGGCAAAGAATAAGATCAGCAAACCTGAGGTTGGAGCTGCATTTACAGTATTAGATGCAAAATATGCAAAAGATATTGAAAAACAGAACCTTGGTAATTCTGAAAAAAGAATCGCATATATCAATTCTTTAGATAAAAAGGCAATACTTGGAGAAGTTGTTACAGATTCTGAAGGAAAAGCAGCTGTGCTATTGGATAAATATCATAAAAAAGATGGATTCGTTGTGATCCAGACAAAGGGTGCTGAAAATTATGACCTTGCAGATATCTATTATTCCAAAGACCATGATCCAAAAATAGAAGATGGACAGGATGTTTATGAATTTAGGGCACAGGATCCATATTCTGATTCAGGATGGATTGAGATTCATAAGAATAAACAGATCGCAGCAAATGAAACTGCTCCAGAAGAAGGTGCAAAATTTGAGTTAAAAGAACCAGATGGCCGCGTTGTAGAAACATTAACGATCGGCAAAGATGGAAAAGCAAAAACATCTGAAAAAGTAGCTTTAGGTGCTTATATCCTTCATCAGGTAGCTGGTGAAAATGGATGTACCAGAGAACAGGATAAGCATGAGTGGATCGATGATCAAGACATTGTTTTAACAAAGGACAACAAGAACAAAACGATCAATTTCACTTATGAAGATGTTGCAAAAGACATTGAGATCGAACTTGTAAAACGTTCTTCTGAAACAAAGAAGTTATTAAATGGTGCTGTGTACAAGATCTATGACAGCGAAAAAAATCAGGTAGCAACATTGACTACAGGTGTCAATGGAGATGGAAAGGCATCTTGTAAACTTCCTTATGGTACTTATACGATCAAAGAAACGACTGCTCCTGATGGATACAATCTGGATGGCGCGGAAGAAAAAACATTTACTTTAAGTGAAAAAGATGACAGCGTAAAGATCGTATATGACAATGCCGGAAATGGAAAATATACGATCAAAGAAACAGATACTCCGGTTATGGGATCTATTTCTTTAAAGAAAACTGGTGAATTTTTAACAGGACATGAAGATGATCAGGGATTTGTTTATGAAAATGACAATATCACTGGTGCAGTTTATGGATTATTTGCAAAAGAAGACATCGTAAAAGATGATGGTACAGTCGTATGGAAAGCTGGAAAGCAGATTGATACAAAAACAACATCAAAAGCTGGAGAGATCAAATTCTCAAGAACTGGTGAAGATGGAGAAGAAACAACAGATTTCTACCAAGGACATTATTATGTAAAAGAGATCTCTGGACCAAAAGGTTATACAATCGATACTGAAGAACATGATGTTATCATCAATTGGGATACAAAAGCTTCCAATATGAATGATATTCGGAAAAATGATAATTCAGCAGATATTGAAAAACCAATGGGCAGTGACGATGCAAGTCCATCAACAGGGCTTTATGTTTTGGAAACAGGAGAAAAATTAAATGAAGAGTTAAAAGATGCAACAAAAGTGATTTTCACTTGGGAAAAAGCTCCAGATGGAACGCAAACGAAAGATGTATCTGAAAATCAAAATGGAAGCATTCTTTTATGGGAAGATAACAAAACAGTTTACATTTCCAGTCAAAGAGCTGGGCAGGTGATTTATTTCAATGCTGTATCAAGTAAGATGTTCTTAAATTGTGCATCTTTAGAAGAAATACAATTTGATAATGTTGATACATCAAATGTAGTTGATATGTCTGAAATGTTCGCAGCTTGTACAGAATTGAAAGAATTAGACCTTTCTAGTTTTAATACTTCAAATGTTGAAGATACGAGTAAAATGTTCTATGGATGTTCTCAGTTAAAGACAACTTATACGCAGGATCAGAAATTACAGCTTACAGATGATTATGTAGCGCCAAAAGGTCAGGAGATTACAGCGATCGCTAAAAAAGACTTTATGTTAAATGAACGGTATAAAGCAGAAGATTTTGACTTTACAATGTTGTTCGATGACAATGGAGCGCAGGAACTTAGCGATGTGACAGATGATGATGTTAGTTTTAATCCAACTTACGCAGATATGTCTGGAAATCAGAAGATACAGATCAACTTTAAGTCCGGAACAAAATATCAAAAATATGGAACGATCGAAACGACAGTTAAAGTGATTGATCCAAATGATACAAGCGATGTATCTTTAGATACAGCAAAACATATTGATATCAATCTTGACGTAACAGATACTCTACAAAAATACAGTATTCAGTTTATCAAAACAGATGAAAAAGGAGATATGCTTCCAAATGCAAAATTTGCATTAAAAGCAGCGTGTGAGATCGTTGACAGAAATGGAAAAACAATCTTCAAAAAAGGTGATACGATCGCAACGACACTTTCTGGAGATGATCAGTTTGGTTATCTGGAATTTTTCGGACTGCCAACTGGTATTTATGCAAAAGATGGGGTTGGAAAAGAAATGTATACGGTAGAAGAAGTCGAAGCTCCTCTTGGATATATCAAATCAGACAAAACATTATCGTTTAGTGGAGAAGTTTTAAACAATACATCTACAGATTTTGTTCATGATATAGCATCACTAAACAATACAGATGATGCAAAGACAACTTACAAACATGATTCTGATACTTTTGTAAATAAGAAATCTGATTATATTCAGGTGAAAAAGTATTGGATTGATGATAATAATTCCATGAATACAAGACCTGTTACAGTGACCATCAAAGCAGAAAACAAGAATACACATGAAGTAAAAAATTATGTATTAAACAAAGAGAATGACTGGCAGATGCAGACAGACATTAAGAAAGATGAAAGAAATAACTATACTTTCAGCGAAGTGTGCAATGCAGATGGTTATACCAGAGTTAGCAAAGATACTGGAGACTGGAATGACAATACTTATGTTCTATCTTATACAAACAGATATAAAGTAGAAAACAAAGTAAGGATTGTTGTTAAGAAAAACTGGAATGATTCCGGCAATAGTGATGGCATTCGTCCGGATTCTGTGGTTGTAAAATTGTATCAAAATGGTAAGTATATCGATCAAGATGTGTTAAAATCAAGTAATAACTGGACAACAGAATTTAACAATCTACCGAAAAATGATGTGGTTGGAGAAAAATATGATTATGAAGTGAAAGAAGAAAAAACATCTGTGATCAATGGAAATTCAAAGACTGGGTATGAAATTGCGTATGATGTTAAAGAATCTACAGATAAATCTACTGGTATTACAACAATCACAAACGATATTACTAATACACATACCCCGGATCCAACCACAAGATCCATTATGAAAAAATGGGATGATAACAACGATGTTGATGGTATTCGTCCAGAATCCGTTACATTCCATCTATTAGGAAATGGGACAGTTGTAGATACTGTTACGTTAACAGATCAGAATGGATGGAAAGCAACATCTAAATTACTTCCTAAGAAAGATCATGGAAAAGAGATCACTTACAAATGGGAAGAAGTGAAAGAAGGCGTGGTTACTGGAGAAAGTCAGATTGGTTATAAAACATCTTACACAACAGATAAAGATGATCCAGATCTGACCATTGCAACAAATACTCATGAGAAATCCAAACCTGGTTCTATCACAGTTACGAAAGAACTGGATCCATTAAACTTAAATATGGATATTGGAAATGCGAAATTTACGTTTACGATCACAGGAAAAGATGTGTATGGTAAGAAACATACTTACAAAAAAGACGTGGAATTCAGTAAAAATGAAGTCGAAAAACAGATGAAAGCACATCCTGGAGAAAAAATAAGACTTTCTACAACATTTGATGATCTGATCTATGGAACATACACTTGTAGTGAAAGTGGTGGAGAAAAGTATTTCAAACAGTTAGCAGTAACATCCGATGATGCAAATGCAGAAGTTAATTCAAAAGCTGGAACGGTAACATTTAAGATCGGACCAGAAGGAACTTTTGGAAATGCAAAATTAACATCAAATGCAACTTTCTTAAACCAGATGATCAGAGGATCTGTAAAATTGATCAAAAAGGATGCCAATGGACAAGTGTTAAAAGGTGTTGAATTTACGATCTATGACAGTGATGGAAACGAGATTGCTAGTGATGTAACAAATAACAGCGGCGAGATTAAATTTGACGGATTAATCCCAGATACGTATAAGATTGTTGAGACAAAAACAAAAGCTGGAAATACTCTGTTAAAAGAACCGCTTTCTGTAACAATTCCACTAACAGTAACACAAACTGAGGTGGATAAAGAAAATATTGATACGAGCAAAGCGATCAAGCAGGGAAACAATTATTATTTCTATCATTTGACATATGAAATTAAGAATGATGCCAGATTAAAATTACCATCTACGGGTGGACTTCGTAACATCAAAACATATCTGCCACTAATTGGTGGATCTGTATTGATCTTGATCGCAGCATATTTCGTATTAAAAAGGAAATATCAAAATTAAACAGGAAAACCGATGGCATAAACTGCTGTCGGTTTTTTTATATGTGAATTTTGTTTTTCTAAAAATCTCTCATATTTATGATATAATAAAAAATAAGAAAGGAAAATGACTATGAAAAAAAGAAAAATAATTACAGCTGCATTAGCAATGACACTATCTGCTGCAACAGCCACAACAGGTATTGTTTCAAATCCACAAGTATATGTACAGGCAGCGGAAAATACAACGGTAAAGAAATTGGCTGATTCGAGTGTTTCTGGATTTTTTTATCAGTATGATAAATATGGCGATGTTCAATGCACAACAGATAAGACTTATGTATACACATCTTATGATGAGGCAGTCAAAGACATTGGAACTATGGCAAAAAAGATTTATCTGGAAGACAAGTATGATAAATTTTCGCTAAAAATTCCAATGGAAATTAAAACTGGTGAAAAAGTTGATAAAATTGAAAATAATCAGTTTGACAAGGATATTCAAAAAGTAATTCGTGAAGATACTGGTAAAGCAGATGAGGGATATACGTTAGTATTCATGCAACGATGTGGTGGAGAAGTTTATTCAGAGGATGGAGATTCATTTCGTTCCTCATATACAAACGGAACATATAAGGGATATTATGGTGGAATTGGTGGCTACCGTGATATGAGCGATCGATATCATAAAACAGTAAAAAAAATAAATACAGTTATTGAATCATTAAATCTTGATGGAAAATCTGATTATGATAAGTTTAAAGCAATAACAAACTGGATCGTTTCGAATGTAAAATATGATTCACATTACAATGGAGAGCCAAATACTCCGGCAGGCACAAAATATCCTCATGATATGACAGGTGCTGTGCTTGATGGCTATGCAGTCTGCGATGGCTATGCTGGATTATTTTATTACATGGCAAATGCCGTAGGAATTAAGGCATTATACGAAGATGGAACATCGATCTCCGAGCAAAGAGGACATGCATGGAATCTGCTTGAAATGGATAATGCTTATTATTATGTAGATCCTACAAATGCTTATTTTAAAGAAAATGGAGAGCCTGGAAGTGAAGTCCTGTATGGTCAAAAGTATTTTTTTACACTTTATAAACCTGATAGTACGACAATTGAGGATACCTACAAAAACATCTCTCAGGATGATTGGTTAAAAGAGCATTCTGTTTGTAAGGGTAATCATAACTTTTATGAAGCGGGGGGAAAGACTGCCCAGTGTGAAACTCCTGCAACAACTAGATATAGATGTTCTAATCCTGGCTGTTTATATAAATATGAAGTAGAAAAATCTCCGGCTTTAGGACATGCATGGGATGAAGGCAAGATCACACAGGAACAATCCTGTGATAATCCAGAAATTACAACATATACATGTACCAGAAGTAATTGTAGAAAGAAGAAACAGGTAGAAACCAAACCCGCACTCGGTCATACATGGGATGAAGGAAAGATTACAAAAGAAGCTACCTGTACAGAAAAAGGGATAAAGACATATACTTGCAGTCGTTGTGGCGAAACAAAGACCGAAGAGATCCCAAAAACAAAACATGACTATGAAGAGCATGTAGTAAAAGCTCCTACTTGCACAGAAAAAGGTGTTAGCTACTATGTTTGTAAAAACTGTGGACTTACAACATCAAGACGACAGACACCTGCGACCGGTCATATTCACACAGAAGTACGGAATCAAAAGGATGCAACTTACAAAGAAGAAGGGTATACCGGAGATACTTACTGTAAAGATTGTGGTAAAAAGCTAGAAACAGGAACCGTGATTCCAAAACTTGTAGAAACAGAACATGATTATGGCGAATGGGTTCTTGATCAGGCTCCAACGTGCAAAAAATACGGAGCAAGACACAGAATCTGCAAGAACTGCGGAGATCGAGAGGTCGATGTGCTTGACAAGGTCGATCATTCATGGGAACTTGTCTCAACAACACCTGCTACATGCACCATTGGAGAAATCCAACATTATAAGTGCAGCGTTTGTGGAGAGACAAAAGATGTGACATTAAGTAATCCATTAGGAGAGCATTCCTGGGATGAGGGAAAGGCAACCAAAAAAGCTACCTGCACCAAAGATGGAGAAAAGACTTATACCTGTACTGTCTGCAATACGACAAAAACGGAAGTCATTCCTGCTACCGGACATCAGCACAAGGAAGTAAGGAACGCAAAGAAAGCAACTTGCACCGAAGATGGCTACACAGGAGATACTTACTGTACCGACTGTAATACAAAACTGGAATCCGGAACAGTGATCAATAAACTAGGTCATACATGGGATAATGGTGTTATTACCAAAGAAGCAACAGAAACAGAAGAAGGTGTTAAGACTTATACATGTAAGACATGTGGCGAAACAAAGACAGAGAGTATTCCTATGGCATATCATCACTGGGATCAAGGAACGGTCACAAAAGAACCTACTTGTACAGAAAAGGGAGAGAAAACACATCATTGCACCGATGAAGGATGTGATAAAACATGGATCGAAACGATTCCTGCGACTGGTCATCAGCACACAGAAATCAGAGATAAAAAAGAAGCTACTTGTGAAGAAAATGGGTACAGTGGAGATACTTATTGCAAAGACTGTGGCCAGTTGATCAGCAAAGGATCTGAGATCAAAGCAAAAGGACATACTTGGGATAATGGAAAAGTAACTGAAGAAGCTACCTGTAAGAAAGAAGGAATAAAAACTTATACATGTAGTATCTGCGGTGACACCAAAACAGAAGCAATTCCAAAGAAAGACCACACATGGGATGAAGGAAAGGTAACTAAAAAAGCTACCTGTACCGAAGATGGCTTAAAAGTCTATACATGTAAAAATTGCGGAGAAACAAAAGAGGAAATCTTAAAAGCAACAGGACATCAGCACACAGAGGTCCGCAATGAAAAGAAAGCTACATGTAAGGAGAAAGGCTACAGTGGAGATATCTATTGCGCCGACTGTGGAGAGCTGATCAAAAAAGGCTCTGCGACAGAAAAAGCCGATCATACATGGAAATTGACCAAAGAACAAAATGCAACTTGTGAAGCAGATGGAAGCAAAACGTATACTTGTGAAGTTTGTGGAGAAACAAAAACAGAGACAATCAAAGCTACAGGACATCAGTTTAGTGCGTGGAAAACAATTCAGGAACAGAGTGTCTTTAGCGATGGAGTTCAAGAAAGAACCTGTAGCATCTGTGGAAAGAAAGAAACAAGAAATACAGGAGAAAAATTAAAAGCAACGATCACAACCAATGCATCTTCCTTAAAACTTAAACGCAGACAGTCTACAAAGAAATTTGTTGTATCCGGACTTGCAAAAGGAGATTCCGTAAAATCTTGGGCGAGCAGTAACAAAAAAATCGTTAGTGTGTCTGGAAAAACAAATGGTACATGCACGATCAAAGCAGGAAACAAAACTGGAAAAACTAAGATTACAATCACATTAGCATCAGGGCTTAAAAAAGTGATCAATGTGACGGTTCAGAAAAATGCGGTTGCTTGTACATCCATTAAAAATGTACCAAAGAAGCTGACATTGAACCGAAAGAAGTCTTATCAGTTGAAACCAGTAATCAATCCGATCACATGTACTTACAAAGCGAAATATAAGACTTCTAACAAAAAGATCGTAAAAGTGACATCAAAAGGAAAGATCACAGCAGTGAAGAAAGGCAAAGCGAAAGTTACGATTATTGCTGGAAAGAGGAAGTTTGTTTGTACTGTAACAGTTAAATAGCATCATATGTAATAAGGCAGATCAGAAATGGTCTGTCTTTTTTTATATGTGATTTTTTATTTTTCTAAAATCTCTCATATTTGTAGTAAGAAGATAAGAAAGGAAGTGTTTTTTTATGAAACCAGAACCAATAGATTTACAGAATATTGGAAAAGTTTATCACAATGAGAACGAAGCTGTTTGTAATGAAGAAAATTATGAAGATGAAACAAAAGAAGAAAATCTTTGCTGCAGACAGGTTAAGAGAGGGGAGGTTTATTTTGCTGATTATTATTATGATAATGGAATATTAGCAGATAAACGAAGACCAGCTGTGATCGTAAGTAATCATGGAATCAATGAGAAAGCCCAATTTGTAAAAGTTGTTTATCTTACAACAGCTCCAAAATCAAATCATCCTGCTCATGTTAAAGTACAGTGTGGGAAACCCGGCACTGCTCTCTGTGAAAAAAGTCAGACGATCTCAAAAAGTTTTTTGGAAAATTATATCGGAACACTTACAGAAGAAGAAATGTTTCAGATTGATCGAGGAATTCAAATAGGATATGGTATCAAAAATAATGTTTATGACTATGATAATGAGGAGGATTCTTTCGTAAAAGATATTGCTAATTACATTCAAGAAATGGACCATTTGCTATCAAAATTATGTGACTTAAAAGAGCTTGATCAAAAAGCAAGACATATAGATATAGAACAATTATTAGGAAAAGATGTTATAGCATTAGGAAGGATTCTTCCTGATAGTGGATTAGAAGCAGTTCGTGCTGCTATGGTAAGCCAGGCTGATAAAGAACAAAAGAAGATTCGAGAAAAATTGGAGTTAATGATTGGAAAACGATAAGTGTTTTCAGAAAGGCAGGATATCATGTATCAGGGAATAGAAATTGCAGACTATATTTTGAATTATGCAGAGCAGTGTAATTATCAGATCACAAATCTGCGTTTGCAGAAGATATTATATTATATACAGCTTAATTTTTTGAAACAATATGATTATGTGATCTTTGAGGATGATATTCTTGCCATGAGACATGGTCCATGTATTCAAAGTGTATATGACAGATATCATATCTGGGGAAGACATTCAATTATCAAAAGAGATCATAGTCCTTTTCATTTAAAAGAAAAAGAAGGAGCGCTTATAAAACAGGTTGTAGATGCATGTATGCTGCTGCCTGAATATGAATTAGCAGATCGTTCTCAAAAAGAAAATGGTCCATGGTATCAGACATTTTTTGTAAAAAGAGAAGAAGTGATCCCAGTAGAATGCATGAGAAAGTATGTAAGAGGGTAATGGGGAAGATAGAATGTTAATAAGATTCAATTTAGGAAATTTTTTATCATTTTCGGCAACTGAATTTGGGTTATCTGAGGAAATTTCTATGATCGCTGATACGAAAATAAAAAATAAGAAAAGACATATTTTCGATAATGATGAGATTCAACTATTAAAATTTGCAGCTTTGTATGGAAAAGATATAACAGGCACAAAAAATCTGGTAAAAGCTATGAGGTTTATGAAAGATGTAATTTTAAATGGGCTTCCATCTGATTGTCAGAAAGTCAATTGTCCAGATCAAACAAAACCAAGCTATTTTGAGTTGGAAATGATGATTCATAACAAATATTATGCTTACGGCTTTCAAGTAATCTTAAGTCAAGCCGAATTTACTTCAGAATGGTTGGTGGAACTGAAAAGCGATGGAAGTGAAAGAATCATTTATGAAAATGGATTTGCTCATACCGAAAATAGATTACGACTACCATCAGCAAAAGAAGAAATGATGCAGAATGTATACAAATGGATCAAAGAAGATTTTATAGTATATTCTTCTGATCTTAATCAGCCTGATAATCTGATTTTGAATGAAGATAAAACATATATTGCATCATTCGAAAATTGCAAGAATCGAGATGAAATTTATGCTTTTGTTCAAGAATATCTAAAATTAGCAGAAAAAATGAAGATTCAATTAATTATAACAACAAAGGCAACAAAGCTAATGGATTTGAAACTGCTACGAAGAGATGAGATCTGGTTTATTTCCAGAAGAAGGACAAAAAATCATTCGATTTATTCTTTGGATGAATTTGATGATCGTTTTGACAAAAATCTTGAGATCGCATATCTGGATGGAAGATTTGATTAAATCACCACCGCACACTCGTGACTTTAGTCGTGAGTTAGGTGGTGCTTCTATTTAAACAGAAAGAAAATTTTTATATATGAAAATTATAAATTATGAAAAATCTCATATTTATAATAAGAAAATCATAACCAGAAAGGAGATTACGACATGAAGATACTTTCCACATATAAAGTAAAGATCAAGACATACAATTATATCTTTCGCGGAACCGTGGAAGTCTATCGTCATGCCGTGGACTTTCTGATCAATGTCTGTCTGAAAGAATGGGCAGAGATCAAAAAGATCGATCTGTCACTATCTCGTCAGCAGTATGTGGAACGGCTATGCCATTTTACGAAGAAGCATCCGGAAACGGTTTATGACTTTGACAAAAAGTTTTATAAGTTTCCGAGTTTCCTTCGACGTGCAGCGATCAATGAAGCAATCGGGAAAGTCTCTTCTTATAAAAGTAATCTGAAAAACTGGGAAGAGGAAGACCCAAACACTCGTGGACGAAAACCGTCTTTTCCAAGAGCCGGTTATATCTATCCATGCATGTATCGAAAGAACATGTACCAGCGGACCGGAGCCTATGAAGCAAAGATCAAGGTGTATATCCGAAATACCTGGGACTGGCTGACGGTAAAACTTCGAAAATCTGACATGGATTATATCGAACGGAGATGTTCCGGCCGGAGAAAGTGTGCTCCTGTGTTACAAAAACGTGGAAAAGAGTGGCATCTGGACTTTCCATTTGAAGAATTTTTAGAACTATGTGACGTGGATGTTGCGGACCGGATCATCTGTGCGGTCGATCTTGGGATCAACTCTGCTGCAACGATCAGTGTGATGTGTAGTGACGGCACTATCATTGGAAGACATTTTTTAAAACTTCCAAAGGAACAAGACTGTCTGACACACAATATCAACCGGATCAAGAAAACACAGCAGCATGGAAACCGCAAGATGCCGAGATTATGGGCAAAAGTGAACGGGATCAATCATGATATCTCTGTGAAAACCGCAGAGTTCATCATGGATATCGCCGCTCTTTATAACGCAGACGTCATCATCTTTGAATATTTAGAAAAGAAAGGAAAGAAACACGGTTCCAGAAAACAGCGGCTCCACCTGTGGAAGAGTCAGGAAGTCCAGAGGATCGTAATGGATAAAGCACATCGTCTGGGAATGCATATCGCCCGGATCTGTGCCTGGAACACT